>Ga0326728_10002949_pt1 | contig 54922 bp, 50 predicted proteins | sample MB3enrmetagenome_FD_207602 | JGI IMG/M metagenome (GOLD analysis project Ga0326728, IMG submission 207602) | Lab enriched peat soil microbial communities from McLean, Ithaca, NY, United States - MB31MN | ecosystem: Environmental > Terrestrial > Soil > Wetlands > Peat | place: USA: New York... | reverse complement strand
GGCGAGAAGAAGCGCAACGAGATCTTCCAGATGGCGGTGCTGGAGCCTCGGCTGGCGATTCTGGACGAAACCGATTCGGGCCTGGATATCGACGCGCTCAAGGCGGTCGCGCAGGGCATCGAGGCCATGCGCAGCCCGGAGCGCGGCATCGTGCTGGTGACCCACTACCAGCGCCTGCTCAACTACGTGGCGCCGGACTACGTGCATGTGATGTACAACGGGCGGATCGTGCGCTCGGGCAGCAAGGAGCTGGCGCTCGAACTGGAGCAGCAGGGCTACGCCTGGCTCGAGGCGGAAGCGGTGAGGGCGTGAAGCGATGACGGCGACGGTTAGTCCATTTCCGATGCTCAGCGATCTCCGCCAGGTCGCCAGCGACCGCTTCGACGCGCTGGGGTTCCCCACCACGAAGAACGAGGATTGGATGTTCACCAACCTGGCTCCGTTTTTGAAAACGCTGGATGCCGAGCCGGGCCCGTTCGAGGCGGCGCAATTGGAAGCGGCCCCCTTCGCGGACCTGGGTTGTCCGCGGCTGGTCTTCGTCAATGGGAGCTACGCGCCGCCGCTCTCGACACCGCCGGCTGGAGTGAAGGCCGGGAGTTTGCGGGAAGCGCTCCAGGCGGGGCGCGCGGGCGACGTGGGGCGCTACGCCGATTTCGGTCAGAACGCGATGGCCGCGCTGAATACGGCCCGCTTCGAAGACGGCGCGTTTGTCGAGATTGGGAACGGTTGTGTCCCGGATGCCCCCATTCACCTGTTTTTCGTCTCCACCGGCGGCGCCGCCTATCCACGCAACCTGATCCTGGCGGGCCGCGACAGCCAGGCGGCCGTCGTCGAAACCTATCTGGGCGTGGGCGACCGGCCCGGTTTCACGGGCGCGGTCACGGAACTGGTGGCGGGCGACGGCGCGGTGATCGATCACTACAAGCTGCAAGCGGAGAGCCGGAGCGCGCTGCATTGGGGCTTGCTGCGCGTCCAGCAGGGCGCGACGAGCACAGTTAATTCGCACAACATCGCGCTGGGCGCGGGCCTGGCGCGCAACGAGATCGCGGCCGTGCTGGAGGGCGAAGGCGCCCACTGCGAGCTGAATGGCCTGTATCTGGCCACCGGCCGCCAGCACGTCGACAATTACACCACGCTCGATCACGCCCGCGAGCACACTACCAGCCACGAGCTGTACAAAGGCATTCTGGACGGCGCGGCTCACGGTGTTTTCCACGGCCGCATTCTGGTGCGCCCGGCCGCCCAGAAGACCGACGCCATACAGCGCAACAAGAACCTGCTGCTCTCGCGCGACGCCCTCATCAACACCAAGCCGCAACTCGAGATTTACGCCGACGACGTGCGCTGCACACACGGCGCCACGGTTGGCCAGGTGGATCAGGACGCCATCTTCTACCTGCGCAGCCGCGGCATCCCTCTGGCCGAGGCGCGCAGCCTGCTCACTTACGCCTTCGCCAGCGACATCCTGGAGAAGATCCGCGTGGAATCCTTGCGTTCGCGCCTCTCCCGCGCGTTGTCGGAGTGGCTGAAAGGGTCCACGGAATGAGCGCCGGCGCCGAGACAGCGGCCGGCCTGGACGTCTGGCGCATCCGGGAAGATTTCCCCGCGCTCCGGCAAACCGTGCACGGCCATCCGCTCGTCTACCTCGATAACGCCGCCACTTCGCAGAAGCCGCGCGCCGTGCTGGACGCGATCATGCGGTTTTACGAACGGGACTGCGCCAACGTCCACCGCGGCGTGCACCAGTTGAGCGAGCGCTCCACCGCTGCCTACGAGGGCGCCCGCGAAACCGCCCGCCAGTTCCTGAATGCGGCTGCGCCGGCGGAGATTGTGTTCACCCGCGGCGCCACCGAGTCCATTAATCTGGTGGCCCAGACCTACGGCCGCGCCAATCTCCGGGCCGGGGACGAGATCCTTATCTCGGGGCTCGAGCACCACTCCAACATCGTGCCCTGGCAGTTGCTGGCCGCCGAAAAGGGCGCCATTCTGCGCGTGGCGCCGATCGACGATCGCGGCGAAATCGTTCTCGAGGAATACCGGAAGCTGCTCGGGCCGCGCACCCGGATCGTCGCGCTGGCACAGGTCTCCAATGCTCTGGGCACCATCAACCCGGTCAAGGAAATGATCGCGCAGGCGCATGCGGCGGGCGCGGTGGCGCTCATCGACGGAGCGCAGGCGGCGCCGCACATGCCCGTGGACGTGCGGGACCTGGATTGCGACTTCTACGCGTTCTCCGGCCACAAGGTGTTCGGTCCCACGGGTATTGGCGTGCTCTATGGCAAAGCCAGCCTGCTGGACGCCATGCCTCCCTGGCAGGGCGGCGGCGACATGATTCGCTCGGTCACCTTCGAGAGAACCACCTTCAACGATCCGCCTTACAAATTCGAGGCGGGCACGCCGCACATCGCGGGCGCCATCGGCCTCGCGGCGGCGATCGACTATGTGACCGCCATCGGCCTGGACCGTGTCGCCGCCTGGGAGCACGAGCTGCTGGTTTACGGAACCGAGGCGCTGGAGCGAGTCCCGGGCCTGCGCCTGATCGGGACGGCGCGCCGGAAAGCCGCGGTCCTCTCGTTCGTCCTGGAGGGCGTGCACCCCCACGACGTGGCTACCATTCTGGACCAACAGGGCATTGCCATTCGTGCCGGGCATCACTGCGCGCAGCCGGTCATGGAGCGCTTTGGCCTGACAGCCACCTCGCGGGCTTCGCTCGCGTTCTACAATACTCATGGGGAGATCGACGCGTTGGTGGAGGGGCTCGGCAAGGTGCGGGAGATCTTCGAGTGAGCACCGACATCCGCGATCTGTATCAGCAGGTGATCGTCGACCACAGCAAGCGGCCGCGCAATTTCCGCCCGCTCGAGGGTGCCAATCGCAAGGTCGAGGGCTTCAACCCGCTGTGTGGCGACAAGATCACCATCTACCTGAAGATTGAGAACGGCGTGGTTGCCGACATCAGCTTCGAAGGCTCCGGCTGCGCCATCTCCACGGCCTCCGCTTCGCTGCTGACCGAGAGCCTGAAAGGCAAGTCGCTGGCCAACGCCGAAGCGGTGTTCGAGGATTTCCATAGATTGCTTACCGGATTGGATCCCGCCGGCGAGGGGCCGAAACTCGGCAAACTGGCGGTGTTCTCCGGAGTCTGCGACTACCCTACCCGGGTCAAATGCGCCACCCTGCCCTGGCACACACTGCATGCCGCTTTGACCGGCGACGGCGGAAAGGTGTCCACGGAATGAGCGATCTGGAGCAGCGGGTCGTCGAAGCGCTGCGAACCTGCTATGATCCCGAGCTCCCGGCGAATATCTACGAGCTGGGGTTGATCTACGCGCTGAAGGTTGACCCCTCCGGCGCCGTGAGCGTCCAAATGACTTTGACCGCGCCCAATTGCCCGGTGGCGGGCAGCCTGCCGGCCGAGGTCAAACGCAAGATCCAGGCGCTGCCCGGAGTGACCGATGTCCAGGTCGAGCTGGTTTGGGATCCGCCTTGGGACCGCAGCCGGCTCTCGCAGGCCGCCCTCGTCCAGTTGGGGTTGTTTTGAAGATCACCGCTCAGGAAGAATACGGCGTTCGGTGCCTGCTCCAGATTGGCGGACGCGGGCCGGAGACTAGCCTCACCATTCCGGAGATCGCCCGGGCCGAGGGTCTTTCCACTCCGTACGTCGCGAAGCTGATGCGGGTGTTGCGCCGCGGGGGCCTGGTGAAGAGCGTGCGCGGACAGGCCGGAGGATACACGCTGGCGCGGCCGCTCAGCGGGATTACGGTCGCTGAAGCGCTGGCTGTGCTTGGTGGAAGGCTCTACGAGGCCGAGTTCTGCGAGCAACACCACGGAAAACCGGAAATCTGCAACCGCTCCACCGACTGCTCGATTCGTTTCCTTTGGCGATCGGTGCAGCAGGTGGTCGATCAGGTGCTCTCCAAAGCCACCCTGCAAGACCTGCTGCCCAATCGAGGCGCGGGACCGTCCCCGTCGGCGCCCGCCCGGCTCGTCGGCATCCGTTAAGTCAGGCCGTGGGAGCCTTGGGTGCGGAATTCGTAGCGCTCGATGGCGATGGCCGCCTTAGTGCTGTCGGTGCGCACCACCCGGCCGCTGGTGACCAGCTTCAGCGCGCAGCGGTTGTCGAGGTGGGCCGGCCAGTTCACCGCCAGTTCCACGCGCTCCCCGGTGGTCAGGGTGCGCTCGGTGGTGAACAGCACGCCGTTCGAGCTCATGTTGACGGTTCTGCCGCTTCCGACCTCGATGGTGTTCCGGTTGTATACCTTATACCGGACCTCCTGCTCGATCGGAAACCGGACGGATGTTCGGCGTTCCGCCACGTCCGGCTGCAATGCCATTCTCGCTGCGTCTATCGCCATAATCTGTCCCTGCTCCATCAAACACCCTTCTCGCTGACAAAACCATAGTCGAAAGGGTTCAATTTAGACGCTGGCACCATGGTACGGATATGGTACTACCTGCTTGCGGCATTCCTTTCTCCAGACTATAGCAGAACCGCCAAAAAACTGTTTGAGATCCCCCCACTCGACGGGCGGCTAGGTCCCTCGGACCTTCCGTATCTCCGCCAGGCGCTCCGCGATCCGTTTTTCGAGGCCATGATCGGTGGGCAGGTAGAATCGGCGGCCCGCCAGTGAGGGGGGCAGGCATTCCATATCGGGGAGGGCGTCCTGGAACTGGTGCGCGTGCTGGTACCCCTCTCCGTAGCCCCATTCGCGCATGCTCGAAGTAACCGCATTGCGAAGCTGCATTGGTACCGGCTCGGCGACCGTCTCCTCGACGGCCTCTTTGACGCGGTTCAGGGCTTGGTAGCCGGCGTCGGATTTTGGGGCGATCGCCAGGTAGATGGCGGCCTGCGCCAGGGCCTGATCGCCCTCCGGAATGCCCAGGAAGTGTACCGCCTGCATGGCGGCGACGGCCTGTTCCAGGGCGCGTGGGTCGGCCAGGCCAACGTCCTCGACGGCCATGCGGATCAGGCGCCGGGCGATGTACAAGCGGTCCTCGCCGGCTTCCAGCATGCGGCCCAGCCAGTAGAGGGAGGCATCCACGTCGCTCGAACGCACCGATTTGTGCAGCGCCGAGATGATGTTGTAGTGCTCCTCGCCCGACTTGTCGTAAAGCAGCACTTTGCGCTGTATGGCGTCCTCGACCGCCTGTTTCGCCAGCACCTGGCCGCCCGATGCGGCGATGGCGGCTTCCAGCGTGTTGTAGGCCGAGCGGGCGTCGCCGTTCGAGAACAGGGCGATCTGCTCGAGCAGCTCGTCGGAGGCTTGGATTCCCAGATCGCCCAAGCCGTGTTCGCGATCCTCCAACGCGCGATGGACCAGCGCCGCAATCTCGGCCACCGTGAGTGCGCGCAGGTTGTACACCTTCGAGCGCGAGAGCAGCGCGGAGATGATCTCGAAGGACGGGTTCTCCGTAGTGGCCCCGATTAGCGTGATGTCGCCCCGCTCGACGTAGGGCAGGAAGGCGTCCTGCTGGGCCTTGTTGAAGCGGTGTATCTCGTCGATGAAGACCAGCGTGCGCCTTCCCAGCCGCCGGTTGCGCTCCGCCTCGGCCATCACCGCCTTCACTTCCTTGATGCCGGCGAGCACGGCGCTAAAAGGGACGAAATCGGCGCGCGTCAGGCTGGCGATCAGGCGCGCCAGCGTGGTCTTGCCGGCGCCGGGCGGTCCCCACAGGATGATGGAGCCCATCTCTCCGCGCTCGATCTGCGCCCGCAGCGGCTTGCCGGGGCCGACGATGTGCTCCTGGCCGACGAAGTCCTCCCAGCGCTCCGGGCGCATGCGCTCGGCCAGCGGCCGGGTCTTGTCGGCCGGTGTGGGCGGCAGCGGCGTCGCGTCGAACAGGCCCATGACTACAGGGTACAGCGCCTCAGCCCGAGACTCTACTCATCCCCCTCGTCCACCATGAAGCCAATTACTTCGAATTCCATGGGACTTTCACCAGGATACGCCGTGTCGAAACGACGGGTAACGAATCGATGCTGGTCGATTCCAAGCTTGCCCGCAAGCCACTGGAGGTTTGCCTTCGAATTCCCTTTATAGCTGCAGGTGACAATGAGCATCACGCCGGGCACCTTTCGCATCTCCAGCTTCTCCAGGTCTCGCTTGATGCCAGGAATCTCAGTTTCGCCGGAATCGCTCCACCAACCCTTGATCTCAGCGAAAGCAACCGGTCGTTCTGATTTGCCCTCATAGAACGCCAAGTCGTGTCCGTAGCGCTCGGTCATAGACCGGCAAGAAAACGCTGGATCAGATAGTAGCCCACGCCAGATTACGAATTGGTAGTAGCGTTCGTTCTTGTTCTGCATGAGTCCTCTGGGCGTCGTTTTGGCACCGGGCTTCGAGACGCAGTTCATCAAGTATTGTTCCTCAGCTTCCAATGCTTTTCCGGCGCACTCAACCAACTGCTTGAGGTTGTCTTCTCGGAACTCGAACATCGCCACAATTGCACCTCCATTGAACCACCCACTGCGTGGGGATACCCAACAGCCTAGCATACGGCAAACCGCGGGCTCCGGAGGACAACATTGACGCCAGCGCCGTGGCTGTCCCGTGACAAGCGCACGAGAACGTATGGTCCCCTATGCGCGGGCTGAGAGGCTCCGCTGCCGGCCCCTGCGCATGAGGAAGCGCCGGGCGTTTGCAGTCAGCTTGAACACAATCACCCGGGATGGCCCCTCGGGTTCCGAACGACGAGGTTGAGCGGCATGGTGCTGACCGTTCTTGATGCCACCGCCGATCGAACCACATGACCGTCCGTCGAAAACCATGCGGGCGGAACTCCACTTCATGTGTATCATCCTCTGAGGACTCAGCAAGCGGCCTTTGTCCCGTTTGCCGCGTTTCATCAATTGGGGCCTCCATGTCCCCGCAATGGGGACGTGGCAATACCCCGGAATGCACGGCGGCCTCAGATGACTTCACGATCCGTCTACAATAGGAGTCGCGGATACATACAGTGCTACGCCAGTTCGATGTCGTTATTGAGCGCGATTCAGAGGGCTACTACGTGGCCTCGGTTCCGCAAATTCCGGCGTGCCACACGCAAGCGCGGTCTCTTGACGAGGTCACGCTGCGCGTTCGCGAAGCCATAGAGCTATGTCTCGAAGTCGAGGGCGTGCCGGGGCAGGAGTTGGAGTTCGTTGGCATCCAGCGCGTGATCGTCGCGGCATGAGCCGGAATCCCCGCGTCAAAGGCGCCGGCCTCATTGCCGTGCTGGAAAGAGCAGGCTTTCGCGTTCTTCGCACGAAAGGCAGCCATCACTTCTCGGGTCACGAGGATGGCCGGAGCACGGTTGTGCCGGTGCACTCTGGCGAGACCATCGGCCCCGGTCTGCTTCATAGAATCCTCCGAGACTGCCAACTGACCGCCGACCAACTTGGCAAGCTGCTGTAGAAACCAAAGATCCTGGGGAAACACCCAGCCGTCCGGGATGGCCCCTCGCGTTCCGAATAAGAACGTTGAGCGGCACGATCCGGAGCTTGGAACACCCAACCCAGGATCGAACCGCATGACCGTCCGTCGAAAGCCATGCAGACGGAACTGCACTTCATGCGTATCGTCTGCTGAGGACCCAACCAGCGGCCATGGCGATGGAAAACTCGCCGGCCCTGGGCCACGCCGCCTCACAAAACCGCGGGTGGAGCGTCAAATCATCGAGGAGTGACATGGAACGACGGCAGATATTCGCTATCTTGTTCGCGCTGGTGTGCCTGAGTTGGGCAGGCCAGGCGCAGTTCGTAGACAATCAGGAGCGCAAGCTGGACTGTAACGGGGGCGGGTGGCGGCCGGATCGCGCCGGCTTCTGCGAAATGCGGGAGTTCACCATGCCCGCCGCCGTTGGCCAGTTGCATGTGGACGGGCGGATGAACGGCGGGGTGGCCGTGAAAGGCTGGAACCGCAATGAGGTCCTGGTGCGGGCGCAGGTGCGCGGTTGGGGCGACACGGACGCCGAGGCGCGCAGCGTCGCTCAGCAGGTGCGGGTGACCGCCGCGGGCGGGCAGGTGGGGGCGGACGGACCAGGCATGGACGGCCGCCGGGAGTGGTCGGTGAGCTACGAGATCTTCGCGCCGCACGGGACGGATCTGACGCTGCGAGCGCACAATGGCGGCATCACCATCACGGACGTCGGCGGGAAGATCGACTTCGAGACCACGAACGGCGGCGTGACGCTGAAACGGCTGGCGGGCGCAGTGCACGGTCGCACCACCAACGGCGGCGTGCATGTCGAGCTCGCCGGATCGCGCTGGGACGGCGAGGGCCTGGACGTCGAAACCACTAACGGCGCCGTGCGCCTGACGGCCCCGGACAACTACTCGGCGTGGCTGGAGACGGGCACGGTGAACGGCGGCGTCCACTTCGGTTTCCCGATCAAGGTCTCAGGCGAGGTCCGGCACGCGATCTCCGCCACGCTCGGTTCGGGCGGCGCGCTGATCCGGCTGAAGACGACCAACGGCGGCGTCTCGATCGGGCGCGGAACGGTGTAGGCCGTTCCGCTTTCAGCCACGGCGCTGGCGGCGCGCCTCGTAGAGCAGGATGCCGGCGGCCATGGCGGCGTTGAGGCTCTCGACGCCGGCGGTGGGGATGCGCAGATCGGCGGCGCCGGCGCGCAGGCGATCCGTGACGCCGCGGCCTTCGCTGCCGATGATCAGAACGCAGGGGCGCGTCAAATCCGCGCTGGCGAGCTCGCGTTGGCCCGAGGGGACGGCGGCGTAGACATCCAGCCGATGTTGTTCCAGGGCCGCGCGCGCCTGCCCATCGTCCAGGCCCGCCACCAGCGGCACGCGGAACACGCTACCCGCAGAAGCGCGCACCGTCTTCGGACCGTACGGGTTCACCGTGCCTTTCAGGAAGAGCAGGCCGGTCGCGCCGAAGGCCTCGGCGGCGCGGATGATGGCGCCCGCGTTTCCGGGGTCCTGGATTCCATCCAGAACCACCACCAGCGGCTGGCCGCGAAACAGCTCATCCAGTTTCCAAACGGGAGGCCGCACCAAGGCCAGGACGCCCTGGGTGGCCTCGGTCGAGGAGACCGTCTCAAACAGCCGGTCGTCCAGCACGAAGACGCGGGGGCCGGCCTGGAACGTGCACCGTTCGACCGCCGCCGGGGTCGCCAGCACCGCCTTGACCTCGCACTTGCTGCGCAGGGCCTCTTCGAGCAAGTGGAATCCTTCGGCCAGGCAGTAGCCGTCCTGGGTCGTCGCGCCGCGGGCCATGGCCCGGCGGACCTCCTTGAGCAGCGGATTCGAGGGGCTAGTGAGGATCTGTGGTCTGGTCATAGAGCCTACTAGCATCGTAAACTGAATCCTGGAGATCGCATGCAGCGAATCCTGCGCTTCGCCTGGATCGCGCCGGTGCTGGCGGTGGCGGCCTACGTCGCCTGGATCGCCTTCCAGATCCAGCGCCAATCGACGCGGGACGAGACGCGCACCGCCGACGTCATCGTGGTGCTGGGGGCGGCGGAGTATCGAGGCAAGCCCTCTCCGGTCTTGAAAGCCCGCCTGGACCACGGGCTCGAGCTGTACCGGGAAAAGAAGGCCCCCTGGATTCTGACCACCGGCGGCGCGGGCGGCGACGTGCGCTTCACCGAGGCGCAGGTGGGCCGCAACTACCTGGCGCAGCAGGGCGTGCCCGCCGAGGATATCCTGGTCGAATCCGAGAGCGAGAACACCATGCACAGCACGGTGGCGGCGGCCAAAATCATGCGCCGCAGGGGCCTGCGGTCGTGCATCCTGGTCAGCGACGGCTACCACATTTTCCGGGCCAAGAAAATGCTGGAGGCCGAAGGGCTGAAGGTCTACGGCTCCCCGCGGCCCGCGCCGGCGCACAACGATCTGCGGCAGTGCTGGCTCTACCTGCGGCAATCCGTCGCCTACCTCCTCTGGACGCTGGGGCTGGACGCCTAGGCTTACTCGCAGCGCAGGATTTCCATGGGATCGACCGACGCCGCGCGCCGGGCCGGACCGAGGACGGCCAGCAATCCGGCGACGAGCAGGCCCGCGGCCAGGCCGGCAATCGCCCAGGCATCTTTGCCGGCGTCGATGACGATCACGGAGGCAATTAGTTTCCGCGCGGCCCAGGTTATGACGAGTCCCGCCGTCACGCCGCTCGCCAGCATCAGCCCCACGCGGCGATAGATGGCGGCAGGCACGGAACGGCGCGATGCCCCCAGCGCCAGGCGCACGCCGATGTCGTGCCTGGAAAGCTCCACCTCGTGACTCACCAGCCCGTACAGCCCGACGATCGCGAGCAAGACGCCAAATGCGGCGAACGTGCCAAAGAGCCAGTTCAACAACCGCTGGAAGACCAGCACGTCGGCTACCACGTCGCGCATGGTCAGCGGCTGCCGGAAGGGAATTCCGGGATCGGTTTCATGGACAGCCTGGCGCAAAGCGGGGATGAGCGCTTCCGGGGCGCCGTTTGTGCGCACCACAAGTTGCATTGTCGAGAGCACCATCGGCGAGTATTTGGCGGGAATCTGCGAAACGGAAACGTCCATTTCGGCCATCGGCGGCAGGTTGATGTCCTGCCGAACGGAACGAACCACGCCGACAATCGTCGCCGCCCAGCCGTTGTCGATGTGCTTGCCGACAGGGTCCTCGTCTTTCGAAAAGAACTTCCTCACGAAGGCCTCATTGACCACGGCGACCGGCCGCGATGTTAGCGAGTCTGTCTTCTCGTCGAGCATCCGCCCACGCACGAGCGAGATGCCGAGCGTCGGAAAGTAGCCGGGGGTCGAAAAGCGAAGCTCCGCCAGCCGCTCCTGGTTGGGCGGGTCCGGTGGATGACCGGCAATATGAACGTCCGCGTTAGTCCAACAGTTCTGGATCGGCAGCATTTGAATCAAGCCCGCTTCTTTGACGCCGGGGATCGCGCGAACGCGGTCCAGCAACGGCTGGTAGAACTTCGCCATGGCGTCGCGGCCCTCGTAGCTTCCTTTGGACAGGTCGATCTCAACCGCGAGCAAGCCATTGGGATTGAATCCCAAGTCCGTGCCGCGCAGCCTCGCCAGCGAGCGTAACAGCAGCCCCGAAACGACCACCAGCACCAGCGCCAGCGCCACCTGGGTCGCGATGAACGCCCCGCGCAGGCGATGCTGGCCGCGGCTGGCGCCGGCGCTGCCTCCGGTCTTGAGCGCGCGGTTCGGCTCGGCAGACGAGAGCCGCAGAGCCGGCGCCAATCCCGCCGCCAGGCTGCTGACGAAGGCCAGCAAGAGCGCCACGAGCAGGGCCGCTCCATTGACCTGCGCCTCCGCGCCGCGCGCCAATGCGGAGACCAATAGGTTCCGGACAAGATCCAGCAGGAGGTAGGCCAACAGTGCGCCACCCGCCGCGCCGGCGATGGCCAGGAGGAACGTCTCCGTGAGCATCTGGCGCGCCATGCGCCAGCGGCCCGCGCCGAGCGCCGAGCGCAGCGCCACTTCCCGCTCGCGTTTGACTCCTCGCGCCAAAAGAAGACCCGCAACATTGACGCAGCCAATCGCCAGCAGGGTGAGAGCGGCAAACAGCAGCCGCTCGATCGGTTGTCCCGTGTCGCCCACGATGTTTGCGGCTACCTCGCGCAACTCCATCCTCCGGCCCTTGCTGTTTTCCGGATAAGTACGGCCGAGGTCCGCGAGCACGCGCTCCATGCCGGCTTGCGCTTGCGCGCGGGAAACACCGGGTTTCAACCGCGCCAAAGTTTGCAGCCAATGGCTCCCGCGCGCCTCTGCCTGCTCTTTCGAGATGTGCAAGGGGGTATAGATGGCGCTGCGGTTGCCAACCGGATACCGGAATCCCGCCGGCATTACACCGATAACGGTGTAAGGTCTCCCATCGAGCTTGACGGTCTCTCCGATGGCGGTCTTCCGCGCGCCGAAGGCTTGCTGCCACAGCTCATGGCTCAAGACCGCGACATCGTTCTTGCCGGGCTGGTCCTCTCCGGGAGCGAATGTGCGCCCCAACACAGGCCGCACCCCAAAGACATCAAAGAAGTTGTCCGTTGTGGAGACGCTCGGCAAAGCCACTGGCCCGGCGGGGCCCTCAAAATTGATGCTTCCATAGGAGCTGAATCCCGCCAGCGCGGAGAACACTTGGTTCTCCCGGCGCCAATCGAGGTATTCCGGGTAGGACGCGGGCTGCCCGTATCCCTGCGGAGAGATCGGCCCCAAGGCCAGGATCCTCTCGGGGTGGTCATACGGCAGCGAACGAATCAGCACGGCATCGAGAACGCTAAATGCCACCGTCGTCACCCCGATGGCCAACGCCAGCGTCACAATCGCCGCAACGGAAAAACCCGGGGCCTTGCGCATCGTGCGCAGCCCGTAACGAATGTCTTGAAATAGACCGGTCATCGTCGTCGTCTTCTCTGATTATTCGTGCCTTAACGCCACCGTCGCATCCACCCAGGCCGCCCGCCGCGCCGGGATATAGCCGGCCAGCAGGGCGGAGAAGCCCAATAGCGCCGTGAACATCGCGAAGGTGAGCGCGTCGAGCGCGACCACGTTCAGCAGCACCCGGGACATGGTCCAGGTAAGAGCGATGGCCATCGGGATTCCGACCGCCAGGCCCAGGCCGGCCATCCGGGAGGCTTGCCAGACCACCATCTTCACGACCCGGCCTTCTCCGGCGCCCAGCGCGATGCGCACACCGATTTCGTGGGTCCGCCGCGCCACCGAGTAGGAAATCACCGCGTAGATGCCGGTGGCCGCCAGCAGCAGCGCGATGATGGCGTAGCGGGTCATCGCCGTGGCTGCGGCGCCCACTCCCGAGGTCTGCTCGGCGATGCTTTGCTCCATGCTCTTGACGTCGTAAGGGGGCTGGCCCTGGTCCACGGAGCGGACTGCGGCGCGTGCGGCATTGGCCACTCCCAGCGGATCCCCCGCCGTGCGCAGCGCCAGTCGCATGGATGCTTGCGGCGCCTGCGAGTACGGGACGAAAACGTTTGGCTCCGGTTCGCCGTTGAACCAGTTCTTGATATCCCCGGCCACCCCGACTACGGTGAGCCAGGGGGCGCGCGCATTTCGAAGCCGGATGCGCTGGCCGATGGGATCCGAATGGGGCCAATAGTGGCGGGCCACCGTTTCACCGAGCACTACCACGCGCGCGGATTCCACCCCATCCTGGCGCGTGATGGGCCTTCCACGCGTGATGGGGAGCTGCATGGCCTCGAAATAGCGCCCGCTCACGCACAGTATGTCGGGTTCGGGATCTTCGGGCCGAGGCTCCGGCCGCCCCTCCACGTAGACCGGGCCGCTTCCTTGCATCCCCGACGCTCCGGCCGCCCGCACGCCGGGAATCGTCTCCATCCCTCGCAGCAGGCGGTCGTAGAAGGCCGTGAGTTGCGAATCCTCGTGGTATTTCGCCTCGGGCAGCGCGATCTCCATGCTGAGCAGATTCTTCGGATTGAATCCGGGATTGAACGCCAGCATGCGGTGGAAGGTCCCCACCATCAGGCCCGCGCCCGAGAGCAGCACCAGCGCCAGCGAGACCTCCACCACCACCAGCGCGTTCCGCATCCGGCCGCCTGAGGCCGCGCTGCTGGATCCGCGGCCGCCTTCCTTGAGAGATTGATTGAGGTCCGCGATCGTTCTTGGCCGCAGCAAGTGGAAAACCGCGGGAAGCGCCACCAGAACGCCCGCCGCGAGCGACGCCAGCAGTGTGAACCAGACGGCCTGGGCGTCGATTCGTATACTCTTCATGCCGGCCACGAACCGGAGCACCACGGGCGGAATGCCAGACCTGGCCAATTCCTGGTTCCAGCTTGCCATGAACAGGCCCAGCCCTCCGCCCAGCGCGCCAATCAGGATGCTCTCGGCAAGCAGCTGCCGCGCGATGGACAGCCGGCCCGCGCCCAGCGCCCCGCGAATGGCCATTTCCTTCTGGCGGGCCGTGGCGCGCGCGAGCTGCAAATTGGCCACGTTGGCGCAAGCCAGCAGCAGCACGAATCCGGCCGCGCCCAGCAGAGTGAGCACGAACCGGTCGGTGACGTTATTGATGAGCTCGCGCAAGGGCACCACCGCCACGCCCCGCCCTTCGTTGGTCTGCGGATACTGCCGCTCGATCCGCCGCGCGATGGCCGTCATCTCCGCCCGGGCCTGGCCCACCGGGACGCCCGGCCGCAGGCGTCCCAGCACCGCCAGGTTGTGCGTGGCGCGCTGGTTCTTTTCCTCCGGCGAGAGGGCCAGCGGCGCCCAGATCTGGGTCGCCAGCGGGTAATCGAAATCCTCCGGCATCACGCCGGCCACGGTGTAGGTGCGATCGTCCAGGGAGATGGTCTTGCCCACGGCGTCGGGCGCGGAAGCCATCCGATTTCGCCAGAAGTCCCGGCTGACCACCACCACGCCGTCGTGGGCCGGGTCCGCCTCCTCGCTGGAAAAGGTCCGCCCCAGCGCCGGGCTCATTCCCAGCAGCGGGAAGAAGCTGGGCGTAACCAGGCAGGACTGTATGCGTTCCGGATCCCCCACGCCGGTGAGCTTGGCATCCCAGGGGCGGTAGGCGGCCAAGTGCTGGAACGACCGGCTTCGCTCCACCCAATCGAAGAAGTTCGCCGGCGCCACTCCGTGCCGCTCCGAGCTGACCCGGGGGGTGGATTCCCAGAGCGTCATGATGCGCCCCTGGTCGGGATAGGCCAGCGGGTGGAGCACCACGGCGTTCACCCAGATGAAGCTGCCGGTGTTGGCGCCGATTCCCAGAGCCAGCGCAACCACCGCCACCGCAGTCGCGCCGGGGCTTTTGAGCAGCACCCGCAGGCCGTAACGGAAATCGTGCAGAAGGTTATTCACTGGTTCACCGCCCGCTTTAGGGGCAATTGAGAGGCCGATTCGGGAAAGCCGCTCGCGGTCCAAAGAATCAGTGAGTTACGCATTCCCAGGCCGCCCGGCGCCACCTTCCGGTGTCCGCTTTTGGGATAGACCTGTCCGCGCGCGCAAAACCGCTCCCTGGCCCCAATGTGGTCGCGCCGGCAGCAGCGCCGGCAGTCTCGCCGCCGGTGTTTGAAAACCGCCGACTACAGCTTCAGCAACATGCGCAGGCGCTTGGTTTGCACCCGGCTGACCGGGATTTCGGTCTGCTTCTTGTCGTCCATGCGCAGCATGTAGCTGGATTTGAACCAGGGGATCACTTCCTTGATCCGGTTGATGTTCACCAGATACGAGCGGTGCACCCGCCAGAAGGTCTCCGGGTCGAGATTGGATTGCAGTTCCTCGATGGTCCGGTAGTTGGACTGCCCCTCCAGGCTGCCAGCGACAACCGTGATCAGGCCGTCCTCTATGGTCGCGTACACCACCTCGCTGGCATCCACGATCAGGTTGCGGTTGGCGTTGCGAATCAACAACTTAGTGCGATGGGGGGCGGCATCGGAAAGGGGCGACAGCTCGGGCTGCACCGATTTTGCCTTCTCGGCCACGCTGCGCCGCGCCCGTTCGATCGACAAGGCCAGGCGTTCCTTCTCGACCGGCTTGAGCAGGTAGTCCAGGGCCTCCAGGCGAAACGCTTCGATGGCGTACTGCTCGTACGCCGTGGCCAGCACGAAATAGGGCAGCGTGACGTTGTTCTCCTGCAGCTTGCGGATCACCCCCAAGCCGTCCAGGCCGGGCATTTGGACGTCCATGAAGACCAGGTCGGGCTCCAGATCCTCTATGAGTTGCAGGGCTTGCAGGCCGTTGCGGGCGGTGGCCACCACCTCCACGTCGGGGAATTCCCGCAGCAGATATGCCAGCTCATCGCAGGCGATCTGCTCGTCTTCCGCGATCAGCGCGGTAATGACGGAAGTCGCACGCTCCGGCATGAGAGTGTTAGTATAACATTTCAGGGTTTTTAACTGATCTGGACCGCGCCCCGCGGTGGCGGCCCGCCCGTAAAGGAGAGCGGAAATTGCCTCAGAAGGAAAACGTCCGCATTGCGCCGCCGGAGGGGAAACTGGGCGTTCTGACGCCTGGAATGGGGGCGGTCACCACCACCTTTATCGCGGGAGTGGAGGCGATCCGCCGGGGATTGGGTTTGCCCATCGGCTCGCTGACCCAGCTCTCGACCGTCCGCCTGGGCAAGCGCACCGACGGGCGCGCCCCCAAAATCAAGGAATTCGTGCCCCTGGCTGGACTGGACGATCTGGTCTTCGGCGGCTGGGACATCTTCGAGGACAGCGTCTACGAAGCCGCGCTGAAAGCCGGCGTGCTCGAGAAGTCTCTCCTGGCCCAGCTCAAAGAGCCCCTCTCAGCCATCCGGCCGATGACTGCGGTCTTCGATCCCGAGTATGTGCGGCGCATCAACGGGCCGAACGTGAAGCAGGGCGGCACGAAGATGGATAAGGCCGAGGCGCTGATCGCCGATATCGACGCCTTCCGCCACTCCACCGGCGTCTCCCGGCTGGTCATGGTCTGGTGCGGCTCGACGGAGGTGTTCCACCGGCCGGCGGCGGTGCACCAGTCGCTGCGGGATTTCGAGCGCGGCCTGACCACTAACGACCCCGAGATTTCTTCCAGCCAGATCTATGCGTATGCCGCGCTGAAATCGGGGGTGCCGTACGCCAACGGGGCGCCCCACCTGACCACCGACACGCCGGCGCTGCTGGAGCTGGCGCGCGACCGCCAACTGCCGCTGGCGGGCAAGGACTTCAAAACCGGCCAGACCTTTATGAAGACCCTCATCTCGCCGGGGCTGAAGGCGCGCATGTTGGGGGTGAGCGGGTGGTTCTCGACCAACATCCTGGGCAATCGCGACGGCGAGGTGCTGGAAGACCCCGGTTCCTTCAAGTCCAAGGAAGAGACCAAGCTCTCGGTGCTCCATCAGATCCTGCAGCCGGAACTCTATCCCATGCTGTACAAGGACCTGTACCACGCGGTGCGCATCAATTACTACCCGCCGCGCGGCGACGCTAAGGAAGGCTGGGACAACATCGACATCTTCGGGTGGCTGGGCTACCCCATGCAGATCAAGATCGATTTCCTGTGCCGGGACTCGATCTTGGCCGCGCCCATCGTGTTGGACCTGGCGCTGTTCATGGACCTGGCGCAGAGGGCCGGGATGAAGGGCGTCCAGGAGTGGCTTTCGTTCTACTTCAAGGCGCCCATGACGGCGCCCGGGCTCTATCCGGAGCACGACATTTTCATCCAATTAATGAAGCTCAAGAACACGCTGCGCTGGATGCGCGGCGAAGACCTGATCACGCACCTGGGTCTGGAGTATTACGACTGATTCGCCATCATGAATAACGGAGAGCACGCCTCAGCCAGCCGCCGCAAGGTTTTGGTCGTCGGTGGAACGCTGTTTATCGGGCGGACGCTGGTTTCCGAGCTATTGAAAGCGGGCCACGAAGTTTGGGTCCTGCACCGGAAACCGGAGCATGACCTGGGCAAGCGGGTGGGCAGCATCGTAGCCGATCGCAACGACCCCGAGGCGATGCGGCGCGCGCTGGATCTGTCGAACTTCGAGGTGGTCTTCGACAATGTCTACGATTGGGAGCGGGGCACCACCGCCGCGCAGGTCGAGGCCAGCGCGCGCGCCTGCGCCGGCAATCACCTGCACCGTTACATCTTCATGTCCAGCGTGGCGGCGTATGGCGACGGCCTGAACCACCACGAGGGCGACGCCCTGGCCCAGGACGACCATCCCGACCCGTACGTCCGCAACAAGGCCATGAGCGAGCGTGCGCTCTTCCGGCTGCACCAGCGGATCGGGTTGCCCATCGTGACCATCCGCCCGCCGTTCATCTATGGTTCGGGTAATCCGTTCTACCGCGAGGCCTTCTTCTGGGATCGCATGCGCGACAACCGGCCCATCGTGCTGCCCGGCGACGGCCGGCGCCTGATGCAGTTCATCTACATCAAGGACCTGGTGGCCGCCTGCCTGCGCGCCATGGAGGAGCCGGGCGCGAACGGCCACGCCTTCAACATCGCCAATCCGCGCGCCATTACCCAGGCCGAGGTCATCGCCGCGTTTGCCGAGGCGGCGGGCAAGAAGCCCGTGGTGATCCGTGCGCCGCGCGAGCGGATCTACCATCTGGGCGGCCATCCCATGGGACCGCAACTATACTTCGGCTTCTACTTCGACGTGGCGCCCATCACCCTCATCGTCACCAAGGCGCAGCGTGTGCTAGGCTTCAAACCCACCGATTTCGTGGCGGGGCTGAAGGAGACCTACCGCTGGTACCTGCGCCACCATCCCAAGAAGGAAATCGACTACAGCTACGAAGACCGCCTCCTGGGCTTGGTCCAATCCCAACCGCAACTCCAGGCCGCCGCGCACTAAGCGTGGGGTCAGCTCCGCCGGGCTTCTGTCCGGCGTGGCACTGGGTAAGTTCCCTCTGTCGACGTGACAGGGCTGAGTGGCGGCGGAAGCCGGATCGCGGAAGTCAAGCGGATCTTGTGACTAGGGGGAGAGCAACCCTGAGGTCTGCCACTTCGGGGAGATAGCGACTACGCAGTCGAATGGCTTTTTGCCAGGGGCGGGTCGGTCTGAGGGAGGGATGCCGCATAACGAAGCCATTCTCTGACGGGTCCAAAATGGCGTAGAATCAACCCATGATCAGCAGAAGGGCGCTGTTCGGCATCGGCCTCTGCGGTTGGCCCCGGTTACTAAAGGGACGCGCGCGACCGTTTGAGGCAGGAGATCTTGTCAGGATAGTTGCGCTTCCCTCCGACTGTCGGCGATGGAAGAACCGGGAAATGAACGAGCATGCTGCGCTGCTCCGGGACTGCCTCGGCGGCGTATATCGGGTGGTCTGCATTGGAGAAGATGGGCGTCCGGAATTGGATGTCGCCGCGATCGCGATTGCGCGCAATCCATGTCTCGTCGGATGCGAGATCTCCATCGAACCGGAGTGCATTGCTCTGGTCGCATGACAGACTCTGTCACAAAACAGTACAACTCCTTAGCAGGAAGGAATGTCATACTCCATCTGCGCCGTCACCACTTCGGTGCGACGGGGACAAACCGGCCGAGCGGGGCTATGATCGGAGAGAAGAGGAGATGCGTATGCTTAGTCTCAAACCAATATCACCATCCGCTTTCTACGGGGCCTTCCTGGACGTAACTTCCAGCCATGCCCGCGCCCTATCGGAGGCGAGGACCCACGACCCGGAATTCACCCGCGTAATGCTCTCGGACATATTCCCCGAGATCGCTTCCCGCCTGGGGCTGCGTTGCTTCCCTAGTGACTACTACAAGTTCGACGCCATCTTTTACGTTGAGGCCGATACCAAGCACTTTCCGACCGGCACGTACGCAAAGTACGTCTCCGTCGCCCTAGAACATGAAAACAGGCCCGTGGGCAGCGTCCGCGAGATGAACAAGCTGCAGCTCCTCAACGCCCCTCTCAAGGTGCTGATCACGTATCCCGGCAACCGCGAGTACGCGAGAATGTTGCTCGGGCAGTATGCGGAGATCATCGCGGATGCAGATCCCTTCGAAGATATCGACACACTCCGCCGGCAGTTGGTGATTTTCGGCTTCAAAGAGGACGTCCCTCGATGGGACGCCTATGCTTACGCTGGCCAATCGTTCTCGCCTGTGGAGCCCGAGCGTTTGCAGAAGGCGCCTCAAACCGCATAGTCTCCCTCGCACTTGGTCGCACAACACCGCCGGTCTGCCATCCGCTCCGCCCTGTGGCGACGGCTGGAGCCGACGCCCCCTCCCAGCTCATCCGCAGACCGGAAACTGAGGCACCGCCCCGGCCTTGCCATATCCCCCCGCACACGATAGACTGATCCATGCATTCGCGGCGCTTGGCGCCGCTGGAGAGACACTCATGATTGCCACCGACCAGAAAGTCGCCGTGCGATTCCACCCCGGCAGCGCTCCGGACTATTTGCCGACGCCCCAGATGCGGGATCTGCAACTCGACCGCCTGCAAGCCACGGTCCACCGGGCTTACGACAACGTCGAGCTGTTCCGCGACAGGATGCGCGCCCGCGGCCTGCAGCCGGACGACATACAGAGCCTGGACGATTTGCCGCGCCTGCCCTTCACCTTCAAGGCCGATCTGCGCGACACCTACCCTTACGGCCTCTTCGCCGTTCCCCTGAGCGAGGTGGTGCGGCTGCACGTCTCCAGCGGCACCACGGGCAAGCCCATCGTCGTGGCCTACACGCGGGACGACCTGGGGGTCTGGACCAGCGTCATGGTCCGGGCGCTGCTCTCCTACGGACTGCACCGCGGCGACATCTTCCAGAACGCGCACGGATACGGCCTGTTCACGGGCGGCCTGGGATTCCACTACGGGGTCGAGGCGATCGGGGCCACCGTGGTTCCCGCTTCCGGCGGAGCCACCGACCGCCAGATCATGATCATGAAGGATTTCAAGGTGACGGCCTGTTGCGCCACGCCGAGCTACTTCGTCCACATGATGGAGCGGGCCGCCGAGATGGGAATCGACGTGCGCGCGCTGCCCTTGCGAGTGGGCGGGTTCGGCGCCGAGCCGTGGAGCGAGTCGATGCGCCAGCGCATGGAGGCGGCCAGCGGCATCAAAGCTTACGACTGCTATGGCCTCTCCGAGATTACCGGTCCCGGCGTGGCCGCCGAGTGCCGCTTCCAGGCCGGACTGCACATCTTCGAGGACCATTTCTATCCCGAGGTCGTCGATCCGGAGACCGGCGAGAACGTGCCGGACGGTGTGGAAGGCGAACTGGTGGTCACCACCCTCAGCAAGCAGGCCATGCCCATGATTCGCTATCGCACCCGCGACATCACGGCCTTCATCACCGAGCCCTGCGCCTGCGGCCGGACCATCCGCCGGATGCGGCGCATCGGGCGCCGCAGCGACGACATGCTGATCATTCGCGGCGTGAACTTCTACCCGTCGCAGGTGGAGTCGGCGCTGCTGGCGGTGGAGGGAACGCTACCGCATTACCAAATCGTTTTGACCCGCGAAAAGGGTCTGGACCAGGTGGAAGTCCAGGTCGAAATGACCCCCGAGGTGTTCAGCGACCGCATCCGCGCGCTGGTCACCGTGGAGGAGAACCTCAAGCACGCTCTGCAACAGGCGCTGGGCTTGCGGGTGGAACTCCGCCTGGTCGAGCCGCACAGCATCCAGCGCAGCGAGGGGAAAGCCAAGCGCGTCATCGACAAGAGGAACCTGTAACATGAAGATCCAACAGCTCTCGCTATTCGTTGAAAACGAGCCGGGGCAAATCCAGAAGCCCTGCCGGCTGCTGGCCGCCGAGGGCATCAACATCCGAACCCTTTCGGTGGCGGACACCAGGCAATTCGGCATTCTGCGCTTGATCGTCCCCGATTGGGAGCGCGCCAATCGGATTCTGAAGGACGCCGGCTATGTAGTCAAGGTGACCGAGGTGGTGGCCATCGAAGTGCCCGACCAGCCCGGCGGGCTTTCCGGCGTCATGGAGGCCCTCGAGAACAGCGGCGTCAACATTGAGTATATGTATGCCTTCCCGTTCGGACGCGGGGCGACCGCGGTCCTGATCTTCCGCTTCGACCAGCCGGACCTGGCCATCCAGCGCCTACAGGCGGCCGGAATCAACGTGGTGGGCGGCGTGGAACTGCTCGACCGCGCAGCCGGCTAGATTTCCGTCCGCGTCCGCGGCGGGCGCAACGCCAGCGTCCCTAGCGCGCACACGAGCGCCATCGCCGCCAGGATCAGGTACACCTCGTTATACCCCGCGGCGATGTTGCCCGCGGCCTTGGCACGGTCCACGATCCCGGCGAAGTAGCGCGGCACGAAGAACCCGGAGATTCCGAACGCCGTGAACAGCAGCCCGTAGTTGGCGCCCACGTTCTTGGGACCGTAGTAGTCCGCGGTCACCGAAGGCATTAGCGCCAGGTATCCGCCGAAGGCGAAGACGCCCAGGCAGAGTCCGGCCAGCAGTTGCCACAGCCCGGTTGCTCCGCGCACCAGGAAGGCGCAGGCGAACGCCGCTACCAAACCCATGGTGAGCATGGTGCGCGCGCGGCCCAGCCGGTCCGAGATGCTGCCCCAGAACAGACGGCCCACCCCATTGAAGATGGCCACGATTCCCACCGCTTGTCCAACCGAGATCCAGGCCACGCTCTGTGGCATGGTTCCCCTCAATGGCCCGGCCTGGCTGATGGCTACCAGCCCCACCGACGCGCCCAGGAAGTAGATCGCCCACAGCGCATAGAATTGCCAGGTGGCCAGCATGCCGCCGGGGCTCCGCTGTTCTCGCGTCGAGGCCGCCGCTGCCGCGCCGCTGGGCTGCCAACCGGCCGGCCGCCAGCCCGCGGGAGGGGCCTTGCAGAACTGCGCGGCCACCACCACTCCCACCATCATGATGATGGCGATTACGATGAAGGCTTGAGGAATGGTGGATGCGTAACGGGCCGGGTCTTTTCCGATCAGATACTCGACGAACGGCGCAAACAGCAGCGGACTCACGCCGATTCCCATGACCGCCAGTCCCACCATCATGCCGCGCTTATCCGGGAACCACTTCACCAGCGTGGCGATGGGCGCTACATATCCAAATCCCGTGCCCAGCCCGACCAGGCACCCGTAGGTCAGGATCAGCATGCCGGGCGTATGGCCGATCAGCGCCGAGAGCGTCCAGCCGATGCCCAGGATCACCCCTCCCACGCTGGCCACCAGGCGCGGCCCGGAACGATCCTGCCAAAGTCCGCCTAGCAGCGTCCCCGCCACCAGGGCCAGGATCGAGTAGCTGAATGGAGCGTTGGTCTGGACATTCGTCCAGCCGTAAGCCTTCGCCAGCGGAACGCGGAATACCGACCAGGAATAGAGCATGCCCAGCAACACTTGCATGAGGATGGGCGCCACCGCGTACTTGGTACGCGAGATTGATAACTGAGTTGCCGGTGAAGCCATAGGTTCTCGGAGCCTCCTTTGGAACTTGCCCGGTCTGGCGCCGCACAGGCGCGGCGGGCGGGCCGGGCAGATTGCGGTAGTATGTCACGTTCGCGAGCGTTTGGCAAATCGCGCGCCAGAAGATCCTTAAGCCCGGCTTAAAGCGACCCGCGGGCCAGACTCGGTGGTTCCCCCGATTCTCCACCCCCTGCCGCAACCCGATCTTACGCCTCAGGGAGCAGTGCGCGTCCGCCGGCCCACCCCTGCCCGGCGCCGCGCCCTCCCGCTCGAGGCATGATCGTCAACGCCCAAACCGGCCCCGAACCTCTCACCGGTGGTCAGAAAGCGGCCATTCTTCTGGTCTCCCTGGGAGACCAGGTCGCCGCCGAGATCCTCAAGCAGCTCGAGGAAGAGGAGGTACAGAAAGTCAGCCGCGAAGTGGCCCGCGTGAGCTCCATCAGCGCGGAACAGGCCGACGTCGTGCTGCAAGAGTTCTACGACATGACGGTGGCCCACGAGTACGTGCTCAAGGGCGGAATGGATTACGCCCGCAAGCTCTTGGTGGGCGCCTTCGGACCGGAAGCGGCCACCCGCATGCTCGACCACCTGGTCAAGGCGCTGGGCAGCGAATTCGCCAGTTTCGACGCCTTGCAGAAGGCCGACCCCGGGCAGCTCGCCCGCTTCATCCACAGCGAGCACCCGCAGATGGTGGCGCTCATCCTCTCGCACCTCAATCCTTCCCAGGCCGCCGCGCTGCTGATCTCGCTGCCCCTGGAGATGCGCGCCGACGTCGCCTTCCGCATGGCCCGCCTGGACCGCATCTCGCCCGAGATCATCTCCAAAGTCGCCGCCATCATCGGACAGAAGCTGAATGCCCTGGGCGAGGTCAGCCGGGAGTCTTACGGCGGCGTGCGCGCGGTCTCGGAGATGTTCAACCGCATGGACTCCGCGCTCAGCAAGGAGATCCTGGCCTCCATCGAGCAGCGGGATTCCTCGCTGGTGGAAACGGTGCGCCAGCTCATGTTCGTCTTCGAGGACATGGTGCTGATCGATCAGAGCGGCATCAAGGAAGTGCTCAGCCGGGTCGATCGCAAGCTGCTGACCGTGGCGCTCAAGGGCACCAGCGAGGATCTGAAGAAGCACTTCACGGAATGCATGTCGCAGCGCGGCGCCGAAATCCTGCGCGAAGACATGGAGGCGCTGGGCCCCACCAAGATCAAGGATGTCGAGGCCGCCCAGCAGCAGATCATCGCCCTGATCCGCCAGCTCGAAAGCGAGGGCGTGGTGAGCCTCAAGGGAACCGCCGGGGAGCGCTACGTGGTGTAGCCCGCACTCCCTTTGCCGTGCGCCCTAAACTCTTTCGCCTCCTCACCCGATATGTTCCTTGACGATGATCGACCTTCTTATCGTCGATGACTCTGCCGCTATCCGGAAGATCCTCCAGCGGGTGCTCAGGCAGGCCGACGTCCCGCTGGGAGAAGTCTATGAGGCGGCCGACGGCCTGGAAGCCCTTCAAGTGGTGGAAACGCAGAAGGTCAGCCTGGTCCTGGCGGACATCAACATGCCCAACATGGACGGGCTGCAGTTCCTGCGCAAGCTCAAGGAGGACGTCCGGTGGAAGAGTCTGCCCGTGATTATGGTGACCACCGAGGGCGGCCAGGCCAAAGTGATGGCGGCCGCCGAACTCGGGGCCGCGGGTTACATCCGCAAGCCGTTCACCGCCGACCAGATCCGGCACACGCTGGCGGCCTTCCTATGAGGGCCGGAAGGGGAACTTTGTGCAACCCATAGACCAAGCGACCCTGGTCAACGCCATTCTGGCCTCCACCTCCGAGGTCTTCGAAATGATGCTGAATCTGGCCATCACGCCTGGGCCGGCCTACCGCACCCCCCCCAGCTCCGATCCCACCGAAGGTGTCGTCGCGCTGGTCGGGCTGGCCGGGCAGTGGGTGGGTACGGGCATCGTTCAATGCGATACCGGTCTGGCGCGCGTGCTTTTCGCGCATCTGCTGGGCGTCGAAGAGGCGCCGGGGGGCGAAGGCGTGGACGGAGAGGTTCTGGATGCCGTGGCGGAGATCGCCAACATGATCGTCGGCAACGTCAAGAACACCCTGGAAGAACACCTGGGGCCTATGGGAATGAGCATTCCCACCGTGGTGTTCGGCCGCAACTTCACCACCCGCGGCGGCGGAAGCGAACCCTGGACCATCGTCCCGTTCGCCTGTGCGGACTCCCGCTTGCTGGTCAAGTTTTGTCTTACGCACTGCCCGGAGGCCGCCGAATCCCGCCGTGGGGCGGCCGTGCTGCGCGGATTCACGATCTAGGCTCTTCCGCCGTTCAGCGCCTTCCGGACCGCCTGCACCAGATCCCGAGGCGCCACAGGCTTCTCCAGCGTTTCCCGCACGCCCAGCAGCGCGGCCTTTCGCGCGCGGTCGCCTCCCAGCCCCGCGATCGCCACCACTTGCACCTCGGCGAACTGGCTCCGGATCGCGGCCAGCGTCTCCATCCTGTCCTGGCCCGGCATCGCCAGGTCCAGGATCACGACATCCGCCCCGCGACGCCGCAGCCAGGCGATCGCCTCCTTGCCGTCGCGGGCCTCCATGACCTCATAGCCCGCGCCGCTCAGAATCTGGCTCAGCAGGGCCCGCAACAGGGCTTCGCCGTTCACCACCAGCACCGAGCCCCGCCCGCGTCCTTCATCCAGGATCTCGCGCACCTTCCCGGCCAGAGCCGTGGCGCCGAACGGCTTTCGCAGGCACTGCGCGCCAGGCGGCATTCCGGCCGGCCCGGCGGCTTCCCGCTCCGCGTAGCCGGTGATGTACAGCACCCGGATTCCGGGCCGCTGGATCTTCAGCCATTCGGCCAGTTCGATTCCGCTCATCCCCGGCATCGCGACGTCGGTCACGACCAGCGGAATCTCGCCCTGGTAGGCCGCGCTGACACCTTGCGCCTCTTCGCCGCCGGCCGCCTTCAGCACGTTGTATCCGTAGCGCTTCAGGAAATCCGCCACCAGCTCTCGCACCTGCCGGTCGTCCTCCGCCAGCAGGATGGTCTCGGTTCCGCGCTCCGCGGTCTGCTCCGTCGGTGCGATGGCCGCCTCGGCGGCCAGCCCTCTAAGCTGCGGCAGGAAGATGTGAAAGGCCGTGCCCGCGCCCGGCGCGCTTTCCACCCGCACGTACCCTCCGTTCTGGCGGACGATCCCGTAGACCGTCGAGAGGCCCAGCCCGGTCCCTCGTCCCGCTTCCTTGGTGGTAAAGAAGGGTTCGAACAGGTGGGCCTTCACCTCGTCGCTCATCCCGCAGCCCGTGTCCGTCACCGAGACCCGCGAATAGGTCCCGGCGGGAACGCCGCCGCTCGCGTCGGCCAGTTCCACATTGGCGGATTCGAGAATCAGCCTGCCCCCTTGCGGCATGGCGTCCCGGGCGTTCACCGCCAGGTTCATGAGCAATTGGTGGATCTGCCCCGAGTCGGCGCGCACCAGACCGAGCGCCGGCTCCAGCCGGGCGATGAGTTCGATCTCCTCCCCGATCATGCGCTGCAACATCTGCTGCGCCTCGACCAGCACCGTATTCAGGTCCAGCACCGCCGGTTGCAGCAACTGCCGCCGGCTGAAGGCCAGCAGTTGCCTGGTCAGCGATGCGGCGCGCTCGCCCGCGGCGCAAATCGCAAGCACGCCCACCCGCGCCGGCTCCCTCTCCCCGAGTGTCGCCAGCAGCAGCTCGCCGTAACCGTTGATCACCGTGAGCAGGTTGTTGAAGTCGTGCGCCACGCCGCCCGCCAGTTGCCCGATGCTCTCCAGCTTCTGGGCCTGCCGGTACCCGGCCTCCATCGCGCGGCGCTCGGTGATGTCGCGGCCCAGGCTGGCCGTAGCGCCAACCGCGCCCGCCAGGTCCCGCAGCGGGATGCTATCCCACTCCACCGGATGCCCGGCGCCGTCTCGTCCCAGGATGGCGCTCTCGTAGTGCGCCGGAGCGCCATCGCCCTCACCGGCCGCGCTCCAGACCTCGTTTATCCGCTCCCGCTCACCGGCCGGGACGAAGTTCGCCGTCCAGTTCTTGCCCAGGGCCTCCGCGGCCGTCCAGCCGGTCAGCCGCAGCAGGTAGTCGTTGCAGAAGGTGATGTTGCCATCCCCGTCCAGCACCACCACCAGCAGTGGCGCCGTCCTCAGCAGCTCTCGCAGCCGCCACTCGGACTCGCGAACGGACTGCTCCGCCCGTCTGCGTTCGGCCAGGCCCCGGTTCAACCTCACCGGCGCGTCGCCGGGCGGGAGCCGGTCGCCGCCGACTTCTATGCGCACGCGGCGGCCATCTTGGTCGGCCATCTCAACTTCATAGGTCAACGGCTCGCCAGATCCTACCCGTTGCCCCAGCTCCCCGCTTTCCTCCAGGCGATCCAACAGCTTCCCGACCTGCTTTGCCCACTCCGCGGCTGCCTCCACGCCCATCATCGCCGGTAACGCCCCTTCTTCTATCGGCGGATTCGGCGTCCGGCCCATCCCCCTGGCCCCGAAAACTCGCGTCCCCCGCGCGCCCGCCGGCGGTCCTAACTTTGCGGTGAAAAGTACTTGACAGAAACGCGCCCCCGCTCTATACTGGCTCCGTGTCTTCCGTCCAGCCCATCCGCCCCGTCCCCCCGGAGCCTGCCGCCCTGCATACCCATGCCATGGACAACCTGCGCTTCATCCGGGAGACCATGGAACGGGCGACGGCTTTCACGGCGGTGTCCGGCTGGGGGTTGGTCATGGTGGGGGCCACGGCCATTGGGGCGGCCTTCCTGGCGCGCCGGGTTTCCAGCCCCGGCGGATGGCTCACGATTTGGCTGGCCGAGGCCCTGCTGGCGCTAGCCATCGCCGGCGGCGGCACCCTGCGCAAGGCGCGCGCCTCCAAAATGCCGCTCTTCTCGATGCCCGGCAAGCGCTTCGCGCTCAGCTTCTCTCCTCCGATGGTGGTCGGCGCGCTGCTCACGGCCGTGCTGTACCGCGCCGGGCTGGCCAGCGCGCTCCCCGGCGTCTGGATGCTGCTTTACGGTACGGGAATCGTGACCGGCGGGGCCTTCTCCGTCCGGATTGTCCCGGTCATGGGACTGTGTTTCATGGCGCAAGGCGCCGCGGCCCTGTTTCTGCCCGTCTCCTGGGGGGCCGGGCTGATGGTGGCGGGCTTCGGCGGCCTCCATGTCCTTTTCGGCATTGTGATTGCGAGGAAATACGGTGGCTAAACAAAGCGCACTTTCACGCTCCGCCTCCGCCCACGCCTCCGCCGCGGCCGGTCCGCTCCGCGAGGTTGGCGGCCACGGGGCGGACGCCGGAGCGCCGGCGCTCGACCGGTTGATCCACGAGCGTATGCGGCTGGGCATCGTCAGCGCCCTGGCGGTGAATCGGACGCTCACCTTTAACGACCTGAAAAAGCTGCTCGGAACGACCGACGGGAACCTGAGCGTTCACGCCCGCAAATTGGAAGAGGCCGGTTACATCGCCTGCACTAAATACTTTGACGGCCGGCTGCCCAAAACCGAATACCGTCTGAGCGCGCAAGGACGCTCCGCGCTGGAACGCTATCTGGACCACATGGAAGCCTTGATCCGCGCTATGCGGGAGCACTGAGGGCGCTTTTTTTGGCGCTGGAACTTTATGCAAAAAAGTGATTTACGCAATCTTAGCCTGGCCCGGAGCGAGCCCGCCGCAGATCCTCTCCACGTGGCCATCATTATGGATGGCAATGGCCGCTGGGCCACCGCGCGCGGTCTGGCGCGGGTGGCCGGACACCGTCGGGGCGCCGCGGCCGTACGCCGCGCCGTCGAGGCCTCCCTCAAGTTGGGCGTGGGCACGCTGACTCTCTACGCTTTCTCGAGCGACAACTGGCAGCGTCCCGCCCCGGAAGTCTCCGCCCTGATGCGCCTCTTTCACGACTATCTGCGCAAGGAGACCGCCGAGTGCGTCGAGCGTGGCATTCGGATCGCGGTGATCGGCCGCCGCGACCGCCTGGCCCCCGCCCTGCGCCGCGAGATCGAAGCGGCCGAGCGCGCGACCGCCCATGGCCGGGGGCTGGTCGTGCGTATCGCGGTCGATTACTCCGCTCGGGACTCTATCCTGCGCGCCGCGGCCCGCCTCAAGCCGGCTCGCGAGGCCACCCGCGAGGAGTTTTCCCGCCGCTTGGCCGGCGCCATCCATTCGCCCGCCTGTCCGGATGTCGATCTGCTGATCCGCACGGGAGGGGAACAGCGGCTCAGCGACTTCCTGCTCTGGGAAAGCGCCTACGCCGAGCTCTACTTCTCCCCGCGCATGTGGCCCGATTTCGAAGCCGCCGACCTCCAGGCCGCCCTCGACGCCTTCCACTCCCGCCAGCGCCGCTTCGGCGCGGTTCTGGAAGCCGCCGCCGGATAGATCGATGGCTCGCTACATCGAGGTCGGCCATCCCATCCAGCCCGGTATGAAAACCTATCCCGGCCTCCCCGAGCCGAGAGTGGAAGTCCTGCTGGACTACCACGCTTCGCGGGAGCATTACGGGGACCAGGCGGAATTCCTGATCGCCTCGCTCCATCTATGCGGCAACACCGGCACCTACGTGGACTCCCCTCGGCACCGTTACCGCCAGGGAGCCGATCTGTCCCAACTCCCGCTCGAGTCCGTGGCCCACGTCCCTGTGGTCAAGATCGACGCGCGCGCTTGTCCCACCCGGGGCGTCGGCGCGGAAGCCTTCCAAGGCGTCGAGATCGCCGGAAAAGCCGTCCTCATCCACACGGGTTGGAGCCGGCACTGGGGCTCCGATCGCTACTTCGACCCGCATCCCTTTCTCGCCGCCGCGGCCTGCGGCTTGCTCGTGAATTCCGGCGCTCGCTTTGTGGGCATCGACTCGCTGAACATCGACGCCACCGAAGACCTCTCGCGGCCCGCGCACACGCTCCTGCTGGGGGCGGGCATCCCGGTCTGCGAGCACATGACCAATCTCGATCGACTGGCCCCGGAAGGCGGATTTCTCCACGCCGTTCCCATCGCCTGGGTCGGCGGCGCCAGCTTTCCGGTCCGAGCCTACGTGATCTACCCGGCCGCGTGACGGCCGCGGCCCGCGCCAGATCAGCGAGCCGAGAACAGGAGGTAGTGGGTCGGTTTCCGGGTTGCCGACGATTCGCCCGGAGCTTCCGGCAAAGTGTGCGCCGGAAAAAAGATGCGGCCTTGGGGCGCAGGATATGCTATCCATATCGGTGATGAGAGCCCGTTGCGCGACTTTTCTGGCGATCCAGGAGTCAGTCGCGCTGCACGCTCAGGACGCCAAATGCCGGATGCCGCTGCGACGGCATCACGGTGCCGACTCCTCTCTGTCTTGCCCGGCAGCGTCGATCGCGCGAAACCGGCCTGGCGAGTTCTAGCCATGCCGAATCTCCTCCTGATTACTGCATCCTCGGATGACATTCGCAGAGCACGAAGGTCCCGGTTCCTTAGTTTCCAGCAGATTACCATGCCATATTTGGCCGCCAGGGTTCCTTCCGATTGGCAAGTAACTCACGTTGATGAAGAGGCCGAAGACATCGACTGGGCGGATCAACCGGATGTCGTTGGCATTACTTTTCATACGCCGAGTGCGTATCACGCCTACGATCTTGCGGCCCGGTTCAGGTCGCGAGGAGCGTGCGTCGTAATGGGCGGCCCGCATGTGACGTTGCTGCCGGAGGAGGCCGGCCGGCATGCTGACGTGATCTTTGTGGGAGAAGCTGAAGGCCTTTGGGAGGAGTTCTTAAGTGGTTTCGCAACTGGGACCTATCGTCGCGTGTACCGGCAGACTGGCCCGACCTCTCTGGAGGATCTGCCCATGGCGAGCAAAACCCTCTTTCACCGGAACGGCTTCACAAGCGGCGTCCTGTTTGCCACCAGGGGATGCCCGAACCGCTGCGATTTCTGCTCCATTGTCACGATGTACAAGCACGGGTTGCGTAAGCGGCCCATTGCCGAAGTTGCGGCGGAATACGGTTCTTTCCGCGGAAAGAGAATTATCTTCTGGGACGACAACATCGCCGCGGATAAGGAATACGCAAAACAGTTGTTTCGTGCAATTGCGCCTTATCGCAAGTGGTGGAGCAGCCAGGCCACGATCCATGCGGCCCAAGATGACGAACTTCTGGACGCGGCGGCCAGGAGTGGGTGTAAGCAGTTGTTTTTGGGCCTGGAGTCAGTCTCCCAGTCGAGCATGAAGGAGGTACGCAAAGGTTTCAACCGAGTGGAAGATTACACCTGCATCGTCCAACGCGTCCATGCGCATGGGATTGCCGTTCAAGCAGGGATTGTCTTTGGATTTGACAACGACACTCCGGCGATCTTCAGGGATACTCTTGATTTTCTAGAGGAGACCGGTGTTCAGAACGCGACATTCAATATCCTGACGCCATATCCAGGAACGCCGCTCTTTCAAAGGCTGGACGCCCAGGGACGCATATTGACCCAGGACTGGCGGAAGTACAACGGACGCACGGACGTGGTATTTCGGCCGCATCAAATGAGCGTAGACGAGCTGCTGGCCGGATTTCGATATGCGAATCGGCGATTCTATTCTCTCCCCAGTGTGGCCAAACGGATGTGGCGGTCGCCCGTCCAGATATGGTGGACCCTGCCGTTGAACCTGGCGTATGCGGTTTCATGGGCCAGCGCGCAAGGGGGCGCTTGGCGGCAGTGGGCCGGCGCCAGACGTACGGCCCTGGCGACTCGGAACTCTCTTGTCGTGTGACGCGCCAACCGGAAACTCACCCACTACCGAAAAGAAAGCTCCGCATGGAGAGATTCCCGTAGCGGAAACCTTCGTAGATCCCGGTCGCGCGCTCGCCATGGAACGCCGCGCCGGCGGCGCAGAACAGCGGGTCGAAGTGCTCGGTCGTAGGCACGGCCAAGTCCGGGCGCGGCGCGCGGCTTCGATAGGCGAGCAGCGAGTCCGTGTCGCCCACGGCCAGCCGTTGCTCCGCCCATTGATCGAAAGCGGCGGCCCAGTCGTCGACGGGAGCGCTCGCGTCCTGAAACCTGAGCAGCCGGAGATTGTGCACCACGCCGCCGCTCCCCACAATCAGGATCTCCCTGGTTCGCAGTGGCCGCAGCGCGCGACCCAGTTGGAATAGCCGCTCCGGAGTAGCGGGAACGGGGAGCGAGACCTGTAGAACCGGGATGCCGGCCGCCGGCCAGGCCAGCCGCAATGGAACCCAGGCGCCGTGGTCCAGGCCGCGCCGCGGTTCCAGGATGGCCTCCAGCCCTTCGCCCGCCAGGAGCCCGGCGACTTCCCGCGCCAGTTCCGGATCGCCTGGAGCCGGATAATCGAGCGCGTAAAGCTCCGCCGGGAAACCTCCAAAGTCGTGAAGGATGGCCGCCTGCCTCCACGCCGTGACGCGAATCGGCCAGCGTTGCTGCCAGTGCGCCGAGACGACCACGATGGCCCGGGGATTGGGGACCCGTCGCCCGAGCGCGCGCAAGGCCGCGGTGTAATCGTCGTCCTCCAAGGCCACCATCGGCGAACCATGTGAGATGAATACTGCCGGAAGCGGAGACCCCTCGTTAGTTGGCATCGTTGGTTCCAGTATAGGCCCGCGCACTTGCCGGCCGCGGAAGTAGTATGATCGGATGCGCGCACATGGACCCCCAACTCTCGGCCCAGGTTTCCGGCAGCCGCAATGTTGTCATCCAGGTGCTCGGTGGCTCGGGGCATGCCATCTCGGTCGGGACCGGTCCGGTCCTGAGGCTGATCGGCTTGGAGCGCCTCAGCCAGCAGACCATCCGTACGGAGCTTGACCTTCTTAAGGCGCAGCATCAGAAGACCCGGCTGGTTGGGCGGGATCGCGATTTCGAGAGCCTCTGGCAGTGGCTGCACTCGGACCGGCGGATCACCATTCGCACCCTGGTCGGGCCGGGCGGCACGGGCAAGACCCGCATGGCCATCGCGCTGCTCGCCCGCCTGGCCAGCGAGGACGCGCCATGGCAGGGCGGCTTCGTGCTTCCCCAGGATCTTTCCTCCTGCGGCGCGGCGCAGGACCTCTCCGAGCTGTCTTGGGACAGGCCCACCCTGGTCATTGTGGACTACGCGGCGTCCTCCGCTGGGGCGTTGCGCATGGTTCTTCAGAAGCTGGCTTGCGCGCCCGACGACGGCCATCCCCTGCGCCTGCTCCTTCTGGAACGCTTCGCGGAGCGCAGCTCCGGGTGGTACCACCAGCTCTTTGATGCGAGCTGGAGCACCGGCACGGGGAAGCTTTTCGACCCGGCCGAACCGATTCCGCTGGAGGCCGTGCAGACCGCGGTGCTGCGCCGGAGGATCCTGGAAGACTCCGTCGCCGCCGTGGCCGAGCTGCGAAGGGAATCTCCCCTGATCGTGCCGGCGGGCGGTACGCTACCGGACTTCGACCGGCTCCTGGAGAAACCCGACTGGGAGAATCCGCTGGTCCTCATGATGGCGGGGCTGACCGCTTATTCGACCGGATGGATCGGCGCGCTCTCGCTCTCCCGCACCGACCTGTTGTTGAAGGTGGCGGAGCGCGAGCGGACCAGAATCGAGCGGATTGCGCCGGGCAACCCCGCCGCAAGGCGCTTGTTGGTCCACATGGCTGCCTGCGCCACGCTCACGAACGGCCTTACGCTTGAGGCGGCTCGCGCCTCCATCGCCGAGGAGTCCGCGGCCCTGCAACTCGACTACCCGGGCGGGAACGGCCAATTGGCCGCCGACCTCATGACCGCGCTTCATGGGGACAAAGGGATCTCCCCCATTCTGCCCGATATCGTCGGCGAGGCCTTTGTCCTGCTCGCCCTGGCGGACCCTCTCCAGGACGCTTCCGCCACGGTGTTGCGCACTGCGGCGCGCGCGCCTCGGCTGGCGGCGACCACCGTCGTTCACGCGTTGCAGGATTTCCATCACACCGGCCGGAAGGCTCCTGCGGACTGGCTCCGCGCGTTGGCGGAAAGCGCCGGGAGCGACGTGGCCCTTCTGGAAGGCATTGAAGGCGCATTGCCGGAGCACACTCTCGAGTTGCGTGAACTGGCCCTGCGCGTGACCGAGGCCCTCCTGAACCGGCTGGCCGGTCTGCCGCCGGAAGTCCAGTCCAGCGAGGGAATGAGAGCCCAGCGCGGCGGGCTGCTGAACAATCTGGCGGTTAGGCTCGGTGACCTGGGCCGGCGGGAGGAGGCCCTGGCCGCCGCCCAGGAAGGCGTGCGCCTCCACCGCGAGCTGGCGGCTGAGCGCCCGGATGCCTTCCTGCCCAACTTGGCGATGTCGCTGAACAACCTGGCGATCACGCTCAGCGAGTTGGGCCGGCGGGAGGAGGCCCTGACCGCCGCCCAGGAAGCCGTGCGCCTCTACCGCGAGCTGGCGGTCGCGCGCCCGGATGCCTCCCTGCCCGACTTGGCCATGTCGCTGAACAGCCTGGCGAACAGGCTCAGTGGACTGGGTCGGCGGGAGGAGGCCCTGGCGGCCGCCCAGGAAGCCGAAGGCGTCTACCTCGAACTGGCGACCACGCGCCCGCACGCCTTCCTGGCCAACTTGGCCGTGTCGCTGAACAACCTGGCGAACAGGCTCAGTGATCGGGGCCGGCGGGAGGAGGCCATGGCCGCCGCCCAGGAAGCCGTGAGCCTCTACCGCGAACTGGCGGCCGCGCGCCCGGACGCCTTCCTGCCCGGCTTAGCCGGATCGCTGAGCAATCTGGCGAACAGACTCGGTGAATCGGGCCAGCGGGAGGAGGCCCTGGCCGCCGCTCAGGAAGCCGTGCGCCTCCGCCGCAAGCTGGCGGCCGCGCGCCCGGACGCCTTCCTGCCCGACTTGGCCACCTCTCTGGCGGTGCTCGGTGTGTGCCTCCGCGAAGACGGCCGGCACGACGAAGCGGCGAAGAGCTTTCACGAAGCCCTGGGCGCTCTGGCGCCCCTGTTCGAACGGCATCCGCAAGCCTTTGCCGGCCTGATCGCAAAGATGGCGCGCGACTACCTCGAAGCCGCGGCACGGGCCAAGGCGCCGCCGGACTTCGAGCTGCTAGCTCGCGTAACTGGAGTCCTGAAGAACCTGAAGGGAGGAGAACCCGAATGACCCCCGATATCGCCCCATTGGCAAAGGCAGCCGTCGAGGTGCTCAAGCAATCTTGGGCTCCCGCCGCCGGCGGCATGCTCGCCACCGGAGCCTTGAGAGAAGCGGGTCGATCCCTCTTCGTCTGGCTGAAGGAGATGTTCACCAAGCCGGCGGCGGCCGGGGCATTGCAGGAGGCGGAGGCGAGCCCCGACAACGCGACCAAGCTTGAAGCGCTGGCGCTTCAGATCCGAAGCGCCCTGGAGGACGATCCCGGATTCCGCGCGGAGCTGCTGGCCCGCCTTCCGCCGGCTCTTCTTCAGAACATGAGCGTGACCCAGATCGGCAACGGCGACATCTTGGTCCAGGCTTCGGGCGCCGGCCACCAGATCACGATTCAAGCCGGCCGCCGGAACGACTGACTACTCAAGCGCTTCAGCCGGCAGCGAGGGGCGCACTTCCCCCCGGACCCGATTCGCCAGGGCGAGAGATCGGCGCGCCTCCTCAATTCCCGGCTCCCGCCAATCGTCCGCATAGCGCGCGTCGACCGCGTACGGGGTCATCCCTACCAGCTCGCCTAGCGGCACGGAGAGCGCCTGCTCGGGAGTCAGCAGCGCCGCCAGCTCTTCCAGGTCGTGCGTCCGGGGCGCCTGGATTGCCAATGAGGTGAGCAGCGCTTCGAGGTATTTCTCGACGGCCTGCTGGCAGTGAAAGCACGCCGTGTCGTAAGGGCAGCCCTCTTCCACGGCCAGGATTCGCCGCGCTGCCTCCAAGTCATGCTCTGCCTTGCGCACCCATTGCTGCACTACCTCCACCACCTCACGCGGCGCGTTCATAGACGATTTTGCCCTCGCGTGCGGCTGGCCAGTACACCGTGTTGACGACGTTCCGGTACCGCTCGAACCGCGCGGTGGTTGACACCACGATGTCCTTGGGCAGGCAGGGCGGAGTACATCTCGGCAGCGCGCTGGTGGGGCTCTTCCACCTCGCGGAACAAAACCAGCAGGTCCACGTCGCTGTCTTCAGTGGCATCGCCGCGGGCGTGGGAGCCGAACAGAATGATCTTCTCCGGCGCAAAGCCCTCCGCAATCCGGCGCACCATCTCCGCGATCGGCGCTGTCGTACACGGCGCTTCGCTCATCTTCGATTATCATAGCTCTCCCGCCGCCCGTTCCGCCGCGGACTGCTAAGATAGATGCGTAACTCCATGCCAAAACGAATGCGGTCCACGACCGTGCTGTGTGTGCGCCGAAATGGCAAAGTGGTCATGGCCGGCGACGGCCAGGTGACCCTGGGACAGGAAGTGCTCAAGGGCTCGGCCCGCAAGCTGCGCCGGCTCTATAACGACAAGATCCTGGCCGGGTTCGCCGGCTCGACGGCGGATGCCTTCGCGCTGTTTGCCCGCTTCGAGTCCAAGCTCGAGCAGCACAACGGCAACCTGGCCCGCTCGGTGGTCGAGCTGGCCAAGGACTGGCGCACCGACAAGGTGCTCCGGCACCTCGAGGCGCTGCTGCTGGTGGCCGACGTGAGCAGCACCTACATCCTCAGCGGCAGCGGCGACGTGATCGAGCCCGACGACGATGCGGCGGCGATCGGCTCCGGCGGCCCGTTCGCCAAGGCGGCCGCCAGCGCGCTGCTGCGCAACACCAAAATGGAAGCCCGCAAGATCGTCGAGCAGTCCATGGCCATCGCGGGCGAGATCTGCATCTACACCAACGACAACATCACTTACGAGGAGCTCGGCTAGCCGCATGGTGATCTATCTGCCGTCGCAATCCATCGAGGAGGAGCCGGCTCTGGACGAGCTGACCCCGCGCGAAATCGTCCGCGAGCTGGACAAGTACGTCATCGGCCAGACGGAGGCCAAGCGCGCGGTGGCCGTGGCGCTGCGCAATCGCATACGGCGCCAGAAACTCGAGCCCGAGATGTCCGAGGAGGTGGTGCCCAAGAACATCCTCATGATCGGCCCCACGGGCGTGGGCAAGACCGAGATCGCGCGGCGGCTGGCCAAGCTGGCCAACTCCCCGTTTCTGAAGGTGGAGGCCAGCAAGTTCACCGAAGTGGGTTACGTGGGCCGGGACGTCGAGTCGATGATCCGCGATCTGGTCGAGATCGCCATCGAGATGGTCCGGGAAGAGCGGCTGGAAGAGGTGGGGGAGCGCGCCGAGAAGAACGCCGAGGAGCGCATCCTGGACTTGCTGATGCCGCCGCAAGCCGAAGCCTCCGAGACCGTCGAGCGGACCCGCGAGAAGCTGCGCGAGAAACTGCGGGCCGGCAAGCTGGACGACCGCGTCGTCGAAATCGACGTCAAGGAACGCGGGGCGACCTTCGAGATCTCCACGCCGGGCGGCATCGAGGAAATGGACGTCAACCTCAAGGACGTCCTGCCGGGGATCTTCGGCCAGCGCACGCGCAAGCGGAAGATGCGGGTCGCCGAGGCCATCGACTACGTGGTCCAGGAAGAGGAGCAGAAGCTCATCGACATGGACCAGGTGACGCGGGTGGCGCTGGAGCGTGTCGAGCGCAGCGGGATCATCTTCCTCGACGAGATCGACAAGATCGCCGGGCGCGAGTCGGGGCACGGGCCGGACGTCAGCCGCGAAGGAGTGCAGCGGGACATTCTGCCCATTGTCGAGGGCACCACCGTAAATACCCGCTACGGCTTCGTGCGCACGGATCACATCCTGTTCATCGCCGCGGGCGCGTTCCACGTCTCCAAGCCCTCGGACATGATCCCGGAATTGCAGGGCCGGTTCCCCATCCGTGTGGAACTGAAATCGCTGAGCCGGGAAGATTTCATCCGCATTCTGAAGGAGCCCAAGAACGCGCTGGTCAAGCAGTACACGGCGCTGCTCGAGACCGAGGGCATCAAGCTCAGCTTCACCGAGGACGCCATCGAAGAGGTGGCCAGCATGGCCGAGCACGTCAATCAGACCACCGAGAACATCGGGGCGCGGCGCCTGCACACCATCATGGAGAAAGTGCTGGACGAAATCTCCTTCGAAGGGCCGGATTTGAAGAAGAAGAACGTCAAGATCGACGCCGGCTACGTGCGGCAACAACTGAGCGCGATCATCAAGGATCAGGACCTGACGCGCTATATTCTGTGAGCATGCCCACTCGCACCCGCTGTTTCCCCCTGGCCATCGCCTGCACGGCTCTGGCCGGCTGCGGCTACGTTGGCGAGCCGATGCCTCCCAGTCTGCACATCCCTCTGCGCATCGAGGATCTGCGCGCGTTCCAGCGCGAGGACAAGCTGATCGTCGACTTCTCGCTTCCCGCGCTGACTACCGACGGCGAAGGCATAAAACGGCTGGGCGACGCCGAGCTGCGCATCGGGCCGGAGACTGGCGACTGGGCCGCCGGGGCGCGCCGGATCGAGGCCGGCACGTTGGCGCCCGGTCCGGTGCATCTGGCGATCCCGGCGCGCGAGTGGGTTGGTCAGGCGGTCCTGCTCAGGGCGCGCGCGGCCAGCCGCAAGGGACGCTTCAGCGAATGGTCGAACCCGGTGAAGTTGAGCGTGCTGGCGCCGCTCGAGCCGCCGGCGGACGTGAAGGTGGAAGGCGTCGCGACCGGCGTGCGGGTCGCCTGGGCCACGCCGCCGGGCCGCCCCGGGCTTAGCTGGCGCGTGCTCCGCGGCGCGCCGGGCCAGGAGAAGCCGGAGCTGCTCGGTTCGTCCTCCAAGCCCGAATACGTCGATTCCACCGCGCAGTTCGGCAAGACCTACCAGTATTCGGTGCAAGCGGCGATGAAGGCCGGCGACGCGGAAGCCGAGAGCGCGGTGTCGAAGCCGGTTGCGGTCACCTACATCGACATCTTCCCGCCGGCGGTGCCCGCGGGGCTGACGGCGGTGGCGGGCGTCGGCAGCATACAGTTGGTCTGGAACCCGGACACCGATTCCGACTTGAAGGGTTACTATCTGTTTCGTTCCGCCGGGGACCAGCCGTTTGCGCGCCTGGGTGAATTGCTCGACAGCCCCAGCTATACCGACCGCGCCATCCAAGCCGGCCAGCGCTATCGCTACGCGGTTTCCGCGATCGATCAGAGCGGCAACGAAAGCGCGCGCTCGGCCCCGCTCGAGGTGATCGCGCAGTGACCCGGCGAATCCGCTTCAGCTTGAACCGGGATGCGCTGCCCTCCACTCCGGACGGGGCTCCCGGCGTTGGCTACGGCATTCTCGAAGGGGAGGCCGTCGTGGGAAACGGCGCGACCTATCGTTTAGCGGAGGTTCGGCTGCTCCCGCCCTGCTGGCCGACGAAGATCGTGTGCGTGGGCCGGAACTATCGCGAGCACGCCGCCGAGTTGGGCAACGCGCCGCCCACCGAGCCGCTGATCTTCCTCAAGCCGGTCTCCGCACTCGCGGCGCACGGCGACGCCGTCCTGTATCCTGCGATCTCCGCGCGCGTGGATTACGAGGGCGAGTTGGGCGTGGTCATCGGCCGCCGGGCGCGGCACGTGAAGCGCGAGGACGCCGCGGAGTACGTCCGCGGCTACACCTGCCTCAACGACGTAACCGCGCGCGACCTGCAACAGAAGGACGGGCAGTGGACGCGCGCCAAAGGGTTCGATACCTTCTGTCCGGTGGGGCCCTGGATGGTCCCGCGGGACGAAGTGCGCTTCGACGAGCTGCGGGTGCGCACGTTTCTCGATGGCCAGAAGCGGCAGGACGCCTCGGTTCTGGAAATGATCTTCCCCGTGAGCCGGATCATCGAGTTCGTGACCGAAGTCATGACGCTGGAGCCGGGCGACCTGATCGCCACCGGCACGCCGGCCGGCATTGGGCCGATGCAGGCGGGATCGGTGGTCCGCGTCGAGATCGAGGGCCTCGGCGCCCTGGAAAACCGGGTCGTGAAACCGTGAAGTGGGTGCGTTCGATCGGCGGCGCGCTGGCGTTGTGGGGTCCCTGGGGAATCCTGCTGCTGGCGATCCTGGATTCGGCGGGGATTCCCCTGGTGGGGGGCGTGGACGCGCTGCTGGTGCTGATGGGCGCCAAGAACCCGGGGATGGCGTATCTCGCGGCGGCGCTGGCGGTGGCCGGATCCCTGGCCGGCAACCTGTTCCTGTTCTGTCTGGCGCGCAAGGGCGGCGAGGCGTATCTGGACGGGAAACTGCGCACCGGCCGCGCCAGGAAGTTCCGCGCCTGGTTCCAGCGCTACGGCGCACTGACGGTCTTCATCCCGGCGCTGGTCCCCGTCCCGCTGCCGGTGAAGGTCTTCGTGCTCTCGGCGGGGGCGCTGGGCATGAACCCCTGGCGCTTCGCGTTTGTGATCCTGGCGGCGCGCACCCCGCGCTACTTCGGGCTGGCCTTTCTGGGCACGCAACTGGGCGACCAGCCGCTCTACTACCTCAAGCACCACAGTCTTCAACTGCTCGGGTTCTCGGCGGCCCTGTTCCTGGTGCTCCTGCTGCTGGTGAAGCTGAAGGAGCGGCGGGGTGGAAGGGCGGTCAGGTAGCCGAATTGGCGCGCGGCGGCGGGCGAGTAGGCTTTATACTGAAAGGGCTGCTACTGAACAGCGCATGCGAAGACTGTCCATACTCGGTTCCACGGGCTCGATTGGGTGCAGCACGCTGGACGTCCTGCGCGGGCGGCGCGATGAGTTCGAAGTGTTCGCCTTGGTGGCCGGGCGGAATGCCGGCCTGCTGGCCGCCCAGATCCTAGAATTCAAACCGCGCCTCGCGGTGGTTGCAACCGAATCGGTCCGGGAGAGTCTAATCGGCAGGTTGGGTGAAACGGGGATGCCTGTTTCCGCGTGGCCGGAACTGCGCTGCGGCGCCCAGGCGCGGATCGAAGCGGCCTCGGCCCCGGAAGTGGATTTCGTGATGTCGGCCATTGTGGGGGTGGCCGGCCTGGAAGCGACATACGCGGCGGCCAAGCTGGGGAAGAGGATCGGACTGGCCAACAAGGAAGTGCTGGTGGCGAGCGGAAAGCTGGTGACGGAGGCGGCGCGGGAGACGGGCGCCGAACTGATCCCGGTGGATAGCGAGCACAACGGCGTGCACCAATGCCTGCGGGCCGGCGAGCGGGGCGACGTGACGCGCATCATCCTGACCGCCTCGGGCGGGCCGTTCCGCAAGACGCCCAAAGCCGAACTGGAGACGGTCACGCCCGAGCAGGCGCTGAATCATCCCACCTGGAAGATGGGGAAACGGATCACCATCGACTCGGCCACCATGATGAACAAGGGCTTCGAGGTCATCGAGGCCTGCTGGCTGTTCGGAGTCGGCCCGTCGGAGGTCGAAGTGGTGATCCATCCGCAGTCCTCCGTGCATGCGATGGTGGAGTTCAGGGACGGCAGCGTGATGGCGCAGATCTCGGCGACGGACATGCGCATGCCCATACAATACGCGCTGACCTACCCGGCCCGGGCCTCGGCTCCGGTACCCCGGCTGGATTGGCAGACCGTGCGGCACTGGGAGTTCGGGCCGCCCGACCTGGAGAAGTTCCGGCTGCTGGCATTGTCGTACCAGGCGCAGGAAACGGGCGGTTCGGCTACTTGCACGCTGAATGCGGCCGATGAGGTTGCCGTAGAGGCGTTTCTGGAAGAGCGGATCTCGTTCCCGGGCATCTCCGAGGTGGTCGAGCGGACGCTGGAGAAGGTGGCGGTGCGCCAGCCTGGGTCGGTGGCGGAAGTGCTGGAGATCGATGAGGAGTCCCGTGCGGTGGCGCGCGAGCTGGTGGGCAGTCTGGGCGCCTCGGCGAGGCCGCGCTGGGTGGCGAGAGTCTGACTATGCATTTGATTGAGAACACTTTGGGGCTGTTGGTACTGATCGGGGTCATGATCCTGGTGCATGAATTCGGCCACTACTGGTTGGCGCGCCGATTCGACGTGCGTATCGACGTCTTCAGCTTTGGATTCGGCCCGCGGCTGGGAGGGTTCACGAGAGGGGAAACCGATTTCCGCATCTCGGCCATTCCGTTCGGCGGTTACGTCAAGATGACTGGCGAACAACCCGGCGAAGAGAACGCCGACGATCCCCGGGCGTTCCTGTCCAAACCGCGCTGGCAGCGTCTGGCGATTGCCTTCGCCGGCCCGGGGATGAACATCCTTCTGGCGGTGGGGCTGCTCACCGGGCTGTTCATGGTGAAGTTTCCGAAGGCGCCGAGCTCGGAGGTCCAGGGGATGGTCGGCTACGTCACTCCGGATTCGCCAGCGGCCAAGGCGGGCATCCGGGAAGGCGACCGGATTATCGCCATCGACAACGTGCAGAACCCGACCTGGGAAGACATCGCCACAAAAGAGCTGTCGGGCGCCGACCGGCCGCTGGGGGTGCGAATCCGGCGCGGCGGGCAGGAGTTTCCGGCCACGGTGACTCCGGTGCTGGATCCGCACACCGGGATCGGCTCGGCGGGCTGGCAGGAGGAGGCCGAACTGCAACTGGCGGCCATCTCGCCGGGAATGCCGGCGGATAAGGCGGGCTTGCAAAAAGGCGATGTGCTGCGGAGCGCCGACGGCCACCCGCTGCGCTCGATACACCGCCTGCACGAGGCGATCGCCGCGAGCGGCGGCAAGCCGGTGAGCATCGAGTGCGAGCGCGGGGGGAAGGAACTGAAAGTCGCGATTCAGCCGGTGTTCGCGCAGGACCCGCCGAAATCCCCCGCCCGGTGGATGATCGGCGTATTGGCGCAGCCGCGGATGATCATGACGCAACTCCCCTTCCCGGAGGCTCTGCGCGAGAGCGTGCAGCAGAACCTGAAGAACGCCACGCTGATCTACCAGTTCCTGAGGGGAATCGTGGAGCAGCGGATGTCGGCGAAGTCGATCGAAGGCCCCATCGGGATCGCGCGGCTTTCCGGCGATGCGGCCCGCGAGGGCGCGGTGGCGTTCCTGGCGCTGATGGCCGTGGTCAGCCTGAACCTGGCGATCTTCAACCTGCTGCCCATCCCGATTCTGGACGGCGGCGTGATTCTGCTGCTGGTGGTCGAGATGCTGATGCGGCGCGACCTCAGCGCGCGGGTGAAGGAAGCGGTGTTCAAGCTGGGGTTCGTGTTCCTGATGGCCGTGATGGCCTTCGTGATCTACAACGACATCTCGAAGATGATCCTGCCGGGCTAGCGAACCGGCGACCAGGCGGTGGCCCGGTACAGCGAGATCCCGATGATGTTCGAGATCTGTCCGTACTTCTCGACGGACTCCTGGCGAACCTTGGCCCATTCCGGATCGGCTCCGAAGGCGGCCCAGGCTTGCTCGCGCGCGGCGAGGCTGTCGAAGGGAATCAGGTAGGTGAGGTTGGGCATGTTGGCGCCGACGACGGTGGAGGAATAGAACAGCGGGTGCACGCCGGAGCGGTGAAAGATCTTGATCTCCGGCCCGGCGAAGCGCTCGTGCAGCGCCTGGAGCTGGCGCCAGCTCGGCGAGTGGTAAACGCGCAGCTCGAAGATGCGGCCGGCGGCGCGCGGCGGCGCGGGGACGGGGATCTCGGGGGAATAGTCGGCGGCTTCCAGGAGCGTGGAGTCCAGGCGCTCGTAGGGCGGCTCGGGGCCGCTTTCGAGCTCGGCCAGCTTCTTGCGCAATCCGGGATGCTGCGCCAGGGAGCGCGAGACGCTCCGGACCTCGTCGAGCGACTCGAAGCCGTAGATGGCGAGCAACTGCGGGATGTGCGGCGCGACGAGCGCTTCCAGATAGATCTGGGGGCCGGAATGCACTTCGGCGAGCGCGGGCAGAAAGGACGTGCTGAGGAACTCCTGGAAAGCGGCGAGCTGCGGGCCGGCTTTCAGATAGTGGGCCTGGAGCAGGTAGCAGGCGGTCTTCTTGGGCTCGGCCGGCGCGGCGGCGAGCATTCCGAGACCGCCCAGGGCGCCCACGAAGGATCTGCGGTTCATACGAAACCTCCCGAGTGCGGATAGGGTTCCAGTCTACACCGGCGTGGGGCGCGGATGCGCGATACTGATGTGGCATATGGCCATGCATCCGAAAGAGTTCTGGCGACGGGTAAGCGACGGCTTGGAGGTCGGCGAGCTGTGGCGCCGGTTCCGCTCCGACGCGCTCGCCAGCTACAGCCTCTACAACCGCGAGGTGGATTGGAGTCCCTTGCCTGGGGAGCGGCGCGGCCAGCGCTTCCTCCGGATTGCGCACTTGCGGTTCTGGGCGATGCTCATGAAGCTCTCGCCGCCGCGGCGCATCCTGCTGCTGATCTCGCTGGTGGCCCTGGTGGGGGCCATTGCGGGCGCGGAAGTCTGCATGCTGCTGTCGACCGGCTGTCTGCTGGTCCTGGTGGCGCTGGAACTGGCCGACCGGGTGGTCATGAAGCGCGACCTGGAGATCGCGCGCGACATACAGCGCTGGCTGGTACCGGCCACGCCGCCGGAGATTCCCGGCTACGACATGGCGTTCGCGACAGTGCCCGCCAACACGGTCTCGGGGGATTACTACGACGCGTTCCCGCGCCAGGTGGCGGGGGAGGAAAGCCCGCGCCTCCATGTGGTGGTGGCCGATGTGGCCGGCAAGAGCGTTCCGGCCGCCTTGCTGATGGCCACCTTCGAGGCCAGCCTGCACACGCTGGCTTATACGCTGCCCGGGCTGAGCGAACTGGTGGCCGGGCTGAATCGCTACGCTAGCGCGCATAGCCTGGAAGGACGCCGGTTCACCACCGCGTTTCTGGCCGACATCGCCCCAGCGAGCGGAGAGCTTCGCTACATCAATGCCGGGCACAACGTTCCCATCCTGCGGCGGGCGTCGGGAGGCTTGGAGCGGCTGGAGGCGGGCGGGCTGCCGCTGGGAATCCGAGCGGATGCCCCGTACGAATGCGGCGCGACGACGCTGGAGCCGGGCGATCTGCTGGTAGTGTTCACCGACGGGGTGGTCGACGCCGAGAACGCGCAGGGCCAGGAGTACGACGAGTCGCGGTTGCTGGCGCTGTGCCAACGAAGCGGCGCGCGGCCGGCCGCGGAAACTCTGGCGGAGCTGATGGCGTCGGTGAGCGCATTCGTGGGCGACGCGCCGCGGCACGACGACCTCACGTGCCTGATCCTGCGGCGGTCCGGCTAGCCCAGGTGCTGCCGCACGGCAGGCCGGCTCCGCCGGAAGGGCTGGCGCCGGGTGGGGCGCGGTGGGTTCGCCGGTGGGTTCGTTTTTGGGTTCGTTTTTGAGTTAGTTTCTGGTGCATTTTGTTTAACATACGGGGATTGATGGGTTCGTTCTTGAAATCTTGATGTGCAGGCCACGGCGGCCCTCCCGGAGGGGGCGGCGGCCCGGGGTCGCCGCCCTGCCATAGGGTAACGCCGTGTCGGATGGGTGAAGGCCGACGGAGGCGGTAAGGCTGTGCGGAGGCGGGGGAAAGAAATCGGGGAGGGGCGTCACCAGTCGGCGTGGCAGAGGCGACGCTGGCCTCGCCGGCGGCCTTCGGGTGATACAGTTTATTTGGAGAGCCGGTTGCCAGGCGTGGAGGCGCGGCGGCCGGCGGACATTACTTGGGAGGCAATGAGTTCATGAAGATCAGCAGGCGAAATGCACTTGCAGTCATGGCCGGGGCGCCGGCAGTCCTTCTTTCGCGGAAGTCGGTCGCGCAGGGGGTTGTCCCGAGTATCGAGACGGGCCCTTTCAACGGGAGCCGCGAGGGGCTGGAGGCTTACCAGGTTCCCGGGTGGTTCCGGGACGCCAAGTTTGGCATCTGGGCGCATTGGGGACCACAGTCGGCCGCGGAGGATGGCGATTGGTACGCGCGCAACATGTATATTCAGGGCAGCCCTCAATACAAGGATCACCTGGAGCGATTCGGGCATCCTTCGAAATTCGGCCACAAGGATATCTGCAAAATGTGGACGGCCGACAAGTTCGATCCGGATCGCTTGATGGAGTTGTACAAGAAGGCGGGCGCCAAGTACTTCATGAGCATGGGCGTCCACCACGACAACTTCGATCTTTGGGATTCGAAGCACCAGCCAAGGTGGAACTCCGTCGCCATGGGGCCGAAGAAGGACATCGTCGGCCTATGGAAGCAGGCGGCGCAGAAGCAGGGCTTGCGGTTCGCGGTGAGCGAGCACCTGGCATACAGCTACCTGTGGTGGACGGTCTCCCACGGCAGCGACCAGACCGGGCCGATGGCGGGCGTCCCTTACGACGGAGCAGACCCGCAGTACGCCGATCTTTACCACGAGTACACGAAGGAGTTCCTGATCCCGGAGCCGGGCGTCAGCGGAGTTGGGCACCGGGACGTCCCACTCGAGTGGAAACAACATTACTTCGCCCGCATAAAGGACTTGATCGACAAGTACGAACCCGACCTGCTCTATAACGACGGCGGCCTGATCTACCCGGAGGTGAGCTACCAACTGGTGTCCCATCTGTACAACGTAAGTGCGAGAGTCCACGGCGGCAAGGTGGAGGCGGTCTATACGAGTAAGGGACGTTCGGACTGTAACATCGGCACCTGCGTCTTCGACATCGAGCGCGGGGTTGCCGACAAGATCCAGGCCAACCCGTGGCAGACCGACACCTGCATTGGCAGTTGGCACTATAAACGAGACGTGGAGTACAAATCGCCGAAACGATGCATCGACATGCTGTGCGACATCGTCAGCCGCAACGGCAACCTGATGCTGAACTTCCCGCTGCCCAACAGCGGCGAGTTGGATTCCAAGGAACTGCAAATCCTGGATGAGATCACGCGATGGATGGCGGTCAACAGCGAAGGCATTTATGGCAGCCGCCCGTGGAAGATCTTCGGGGACGGCCCGGGCACGAAACCAGTCGCCGCGGCAGACCTGCGGTTCAACGAGGGCGCCCGCAAGGACTTCACTGCCGAAGACGTCCGCTTCACCACCAAGGCTGGCGCGCTGTACGCTTTCGTCATGGGCTGGCCGGGCAAGGAGGCTTCGATTCCCGCGCTCGCGCTGGGCGGCATGAACAGCGTGCCCAAGATTCGCAATATCGAACTGCTGGGCCACCGAGGAAAGCTGAAGTGGACGCAGGACGCGGGAACGCTGAAGGTCGAGCTGCCGGAAGAGAAACCTTCCGATCACGCCGTAACGTTCAAGATCGCGTTTGCCTGACGAGCGACAAGATTGAGGCGATCTCGGCGGTGGCCAGGCGCACTGGGGGAACACGATGACCGTGATGTTGTGCCGGAACCACGTGGCGGATTTCTCGCGGTGGAAGAGGGTCTTCGATTCGCATGCGGCGGCGCACAGGGATGCGGGGCTGCATCTGCGGAACTTCTGGCGTGGGGTCGAAGACCCGAACCAGGTGTTCTTCTTGTTCGAGGTGACCGATAGCGAGAAAGCGCGGGCGTTCATCAGCGACCCGGCGGCGGCGGAAGCCGGAAAGGCATCCGGCGTTCTGGACGGCGAATACCATTTCCTGGAGAGCAGCGCGGGGTACTGATATCGAGGGCGGGAACTTGCGCGGGCGGGACAGCGTAGGGAAGAGTATATGGAGCTGAACCGGAGAGAATTCCTGCTTACCGGCGCGGCCGGGCTGGCGCTGGGACGGATGGCGGCTGGGACGGGCGCGGCGAAACCGGTGGTCAGCGTGGTGCGCATCAAGAACGACAAGATCGGCTCGGCGGTCGAGGAGGCCATCGATCTGCTGGGAGGGATGGAGCGGATCACCAAGGGCAAAGAGAGGATCATGCTGAAGCCGAATCTGGTTTCGACGCAGCGCGAGGCGACGACCAAGCCGGAGGCGATCCGAGCGCTGGCGCAGCTCATGCAGCGGGCGGGGAAGGAAGTGTCGATCGGGGAAGGCTCGGCGGCGGCGGAGAAGTTCAACGTGATCGGCGGGGAGATCTTTCGGACGCGCAAGCGCGAGATTCTGGAGCCGATGCAGCAGTACGTTTTCGAGAAGCTCGGGTACGCGGAGTTGGCGAAGGCGCTGGGCATTCAGCTGGTGAATCTGCATTGCGGGGAAATGGCGGAGGTCGCAGTGCCGGGCGGGTTCGTCTACAACAAGCTGACCATCCACAGATCTTTGGCCGAGACGGACCTGCTGTGCTCCGTGCCCATGATGAAGACGCACGAAATGGCGACGGTGACGCTGGGCATGAAGAACATGGTGGGCGCGTTTCCGGGCACGGTGTACCAAGCCATCCGCGGGCAGATGCACGACGCGGCGGCCAAGGTCGAGCCCACGGCGGCATCGGCGGTGGTGGTGGACATGGTGCGCGCCAACAAGATGGGACTGGTGGTGGTGGACGGATCGATGGCCATGGAAGGCAACGGTCCCTCGAACGGGAAGCTGGTGAAGATGGACGCGATCGTGGCGGGGACGAACGCGGTGGCGACCGACATGGTGGCGGCGAGCCTGATGGGTTTCGAGCCGCGCGAAGTGCCGACGTTTGCCTGGGCTAACAAGGCCGGACTACTGCCCACCGCGCTCGATGAGATCGAGGTGCGGGGCGAGCCGATCGAGAAAGCGCGGAGAGCGTTCGCCAAGCCGGAGTTGGTGGCCTGGGAGAAGATCCGGCCGTACTGGGCGGTGAGAGAGATTTGACACCGGCCCCGGAGCAGCCGGGCGCGCAGAGCTAAGCGCGATGGAAGCGCCTGCGTGCGGCGGCTACCAGAGCCAGACCCAGGCCCATCAGGCACCAGGCGCCGGGCTCGGGGACAATATCAAAGGGCTTGTTAGATCCCACGATGCCCCCGAATTCGAAGGAAGGTGAAGAACTGGAAAACGCGGCGGTGGTGAACCCCAAAGGCGAATCGACGACCACGTAAATGCTTCCACCCACGCCCTGGGACCCATCGCTCTCGAAGCCCGGCGTCAAGGTCTGAAGAGTCGTTCCCGTTACCGCGCCGCTTCCGTCATTGAGCGTCAACGAATTATAAGTGTCTACCGAGCCCCACAACAAAGCGATCGAATTTTGGGGTGAATCGAAAACGATGGTTATAGTGCCCGTACCTGTGGAGAGGTAGTTTCCCGAATCAAGAGCATTGAGCGTCAGCAACGATCCGTAATCGCCTGTCAGATATTCAGGCTGGCCGCCGCTAGCGCCGGCAACCGGTATGGCATGGCCGCCCGAGGCCCCCTGCACGACGCCTTGGCCGGAGTCAACCGAAAAGTGAATCGTGTAGTCCGGCGCCGTGAGCGTGCTGGCATATACGGGGGTAACCCCTTGCAGAATGATCGGCACGGTCGTAGCGCCGCCGGGGATTACGGGTGAGTAAAGGCTGGTCCAGATGGAGTCAGCCTTGACGGCGCAAAGGCCTGCCGACATCAATAGAGCTGTTCTAACAAAAACGCCAGAACGGAAGAATCTGCACGCCATTTAACCTTTATCCTCCACCTCGCCGGTTCTCGGAAACCCGTCCTCCCGAGATCCTATCATGCAACGACCGCCTGCCTCCGCCGGCTGGCCCACCGATCCAGCGTCAGGCCTTCGAGTTTGTTGCCACCCGCCGCCGTCCACAGCTTCTGCTTTCGGCAGATCCCTGACCCATCGCCAGAGCTTACAAGTGGTTCCGCAGCGACGTCCGCCAGCCACCCAGCTTACGCGGATGCCGCAGCAGTGTCAAGGAGTAAACCAGTCTGATCGCACATGAACAGTACTGGTACGGCTCTCCCTGGCAGCCGCCGCGCCAGGCTTCCCAGTGCGGCGCCTGCACGAGGCGGAGATTCGGCCTACGGATGGTAAAATGGTCCACTCTGCGAGGGAGGGTCCATGCTGTATCGGAAGATGGCGAAGACGGGGGACGAGTTGTCGATCCTGGGGTTCGGCTGCATGCGGCTGACGCAGAAGGACGGGCGGATCGACGAAGAGCGGGCGGCCCGGCAGATCAGGCACGCCATCGACCAGGGAGTGAATTACCTGGACACGGCGTGGACCTATCATCGGGGCGAAAGCGAGCCGTTCCTGGAGCGGACGCTGGCGGGCGGATACCGGGAACGGGTCAAACTGGCCACCAAGCTGCCGACGTGGATGGTCAAGAGCCGTGCGGACATGGACCGGTTTCTGGATGCGCAACTGGAGAGGCTGGCGACGCCGCGGATCGATTACTACATGGTGCACGGGATTTCTGGAACAAGCTGGGAGCGGATGGCGGGGCTGGGCGTTGGGGAGTTTCTGGAGGCGGCGCGGGCCGACGGCAGAATCGTCAACGCGGGCTTCTCGTTTCACGGGCTGCGGGAGGAGTTCAAGCACATTGTGGATGCGTACCCGTGGTCGTTCTGCCAGATCCAATACAACTATCTGGACGAGGAGATGCAGGCGGGCACGGAGGGGCTGGAGTACGCCGGCGCGAAGGGACTGGGCGTGATCGTGATGGAGCCGCTGCGGGGCGGTTTGCTGGGGGCATCGCCGCAGCCGCCGGCGATTGAAGAGATTTGGCGAGAGGCCGGGGCGGGGCGCAGTCCGGCGGAGTGGGCGCTGCGATGGATCTGGAACCGGCCGGAAGTGACGGTGGTGCTTTCCGGGATGAGCGATGAGGCGCAGGTGAAAGAGAACCTGCGGGTGGCGTCGGAGGCGCGTCCCGGCTCTCTGACGGCCGAGGAGAGCGGGTTGATCGCGCGAGTGGCGCGGAAATACCGGGAGATTATGAAGGTGGCCTGCACGGGATGCGGATACTGCCTGCCGTGCCCGTCGGGGGTGGATATCCCGGGCTGTTTCGACTCCTGGAATCTGCTGCACAGCTTCGGAAACCAGGATGCGTGGTTCATCTATGTGATGCGCGGGGCCGGGGTGTTCACCGGCGAACGTTCGTACGCTTCGTTGTGTTCGCAGTGCAGGGATTGCGTGGAGAAATGCCCACAAGGGTTGCAGATTCCCGAACTGCTGGAGGAGGTGGCGCGGGAGTTCGAGGCCGGGGACCTGGGCGAGCGCGAGGCGAGGGTGCGGGCCTTCTTCGGAGGTTGAGGCGACGCGGCCGGTGAGTAGCCGTTACCCTGGCGGCTGGATTGTCTTCCTGAGGAGCACGGCTTGCGGCGGTTCCCAGCCCAGTGCCCGATAGAACGGAACCGCATCCAGCCATACGTCTGCGATCAGGGTTGCGCGGCGTCGCTCGCGGAGGACTTGTTCCACCTTCTCGATGAGCGCCCGGCCTATGCCTCGGCCACGGCCCCGCGGGTCTACTACCAGTTCGCTGAGGTAGGCGCGGAATCCAACGTCGTGGGCGCAGACGAAGCCCAGCAGTTGCGAATGTTCCTCCCAGACGAAGCTCAAACCGTTGGCAGAGTCCAGCGCGAGGGCGAGTGTTTCGGAGGACCAGTGCGGCTGCCAGAAGCCCGCGACGGACTCCATAAGCGAGCGGATGGCCGGGATGTCGGCGGGCGTGGATTGACGAACCATATGGAAGCCATCATACATGGGTAGGCGCGGCGGTGGCGGGGCGGTTTCGATTACACTCTAAGGTTGCCGTACCTGCTGCTGCTCCTAGCGACGACCATGGCGATGGCGGCGGATTATGCCGCGCCGGCGGGGATTCGCGCGGCCATACGGCGGCCGGGTGCGGATAGCATACTGCCCGGGGGCCGCATCGTCACGCCGCTGGGCCGTTCCTACACAACGGGGCCAGGGCCGTTTGGCCTCGCGATCTCGCCGAGCGGCAATCTGGTGGCGACGGCTAACGGCGGGCCGCAGCACTATTCGCTGACTATCCTGCGGCGCGACAAAATGTACTGGTGGGTGCGGCAGGTGGAGGCCGCAGAGACGGGGAAAGCGGAAGACGACTGGCGCAGCGTGTTCATGGGGCTGGCGTTCGACGGGGAACATGCGCTGTACGCCTCGGAAGGCAATTCGGGACGGGTGCGGCTGATCGACCCGGCCACCGGCGAGAAGAAGCGGGTATTCGACCTGAATGAGGGCGGCTACCAGGACAGCTACAGCGGGGACCTGGCGCTGGATCGGGAGCGCGGGCTGCTGTACGTGCTGGATCAGGCGAACTTCCGGCTGGCGGTTATCGATCTGCGGAAGCGGCAATCGATACGCTCGGTGAAGCTGGGGCGGTTGCCGTTCGCGATGGCACTGTCGCCGGACGGGCGCCGGGCCTACGTGACCAACCTGGGGATGTTTCAGTATCAAGCGGTACCGGGGGTGGACCCTAAGCAGGCGCGGGTGACCGGATTGCCGTTCCCGGCGTTCGGCTTTCCATCGCGAGAGGCGTTGGAGGGGGCGCGGCGGGAGACCGGGCGCGGAGAGGTGGACGTGCCGGGCCTGGGGGATCCCAATGTGCCGGAGTCGAACTCGCTGGCCATTGTGGACCTGGAGAATCCGGCGGCTCCGAAGCTGCGGGCGCTGGTGCGGACGGGACTGCCGTTTGGAGAGGGGAGCCTGGGCGGCAGCAGTCCGTCGGGGGTCGCGGCAAGCGCGGATGCGGTGTTCGTCAGCAACGGACACAACGACTCGATCACGGTGATCGACGCGGCGACGGAGAAGATCCGGGGCACCATTCCGATTCGCATTCCGGGGCTGGAGACGCTGCGCGGAGTGCTGCCGATCGGCCTGACATACGTGACCGGCCAGAACTGGCTGCTGGTGGCGGAGGCGGGGATCAATGCGATCGGAGTGGCGGATGTGGCGGGGATGCGGATGCTGGGGCACCTGCCGGCGGGCTGGTTCCCCACGCGGGTGCTGGTGGATCGCGACATGGTGTACGCGACCAACGCCAAAGGGCAGGGGACGGGACCTAACAGCGACCGGGCGGCGCTGGAGGATACGTTCCAAGGCTCTTTCCGGCGGGGCAGCATTTCGATTTTCCCGCTGCGCGAGACGAACGATCTGGCCAGGCTGACCGATCGGGTGATGGAGAACAACGGCTTCACGCCCGCGCAGAAGGCTGCCGTGGCGCTGCCGAAAGAGATTCGCCACGTGGTGCTGATCGTAAAGGAGAACCGGACCTTCGACGAAGTGTTCGGGGATATTGCGAGCGCGTCGAACGGCGCGGTGGCCAGCGATCCGATGCTGGCGCGGCTGGGACGGCACGGCAACGTGGCCAGTACCGGCCGGGGAATGCGGCAGCGGCCGATCCTGATGGCCGTCAACATCACGCCCAACCATCACGAGATGGCCACGCGCTGGGCGTTCAGCGACAACTTCTACGCGGATTCGGAAGTCAGCGTGGACGGGCATCACTGGCTGGCCGGGTCGTATCCGAACGCGTGGACGGAAAGCTCGCTGATGGCGGCCTACGGGAAGCAGAAGGATTTCCGGCTGCCGACCAGCGCGCCCGGCCGGCTGCTGTTCGCCGAGACACATGCCAGCGTGCATCCGGAGGAGCAACTGGAGGCGGGCGCGATCTGGCACCAACTGGAGCGGCACGGAATTACGTTCCGGAATTACGGCGAAGGCTTCGATCTGGCCGGGATGGACGCAGGCGAGGGCCTTAAGCCGACCGGCGGGCGCTTTCTCACCAACGTGCCGATGCCCGATCCGCTGTACCGGAACACGTCGCGGGAGTATCCGGTGTTCAACCTGAACATCCCGGACCAGTACCGGGCGTCGCAGTTCATCGCGGAGGTGGAGCGGAAGTACGTGCAGGGCGGCCAGGCGTTCCCGCAGTTCGTGTTCCTGCATTTGCCGGCGGACCACATGACGAAAGCGCATCCCGACGATGGGTATCCTTACGAAGCTTCTTACGTGGCGGATAACGACCTGGCGCTGGGGCGGATCGTCGAGTATCTCTCGAAAAGTCCGTGGTGGCGGGAGATGGCGATCTTCGTCACCGAGGACGACTCGCAGGGCGGGGTGGATCATGTGGATTCGCACCGCACGGTGCTGCTGGTGGCCAGCCCGTATGCGCGGAAGAATTACGTTTCGCACGTGAATTCGAGCTTTCCCGGGCTGTTGAAGACCGTCTTCCGGCTGCTGGGACTGCCGGCGTTGAACCTGTTCGATGCGGCGGCCTCGGACCTCGGCGACTGCTTCACCAGCGAGCCGGATTTCGCGCCCTACCACGCGATCGCGCCCGACACGCGGCTGTTCGACCCGGCCAAGGCGAGGGAACCGCTGGACGCGGAGCCGTCGCCCGCGATGGACGATCCGGAGTTGTTGAGGGAGCAGCACCGGGAGGCGGGGAGGTAGGGGGAGCATTTCGTAGGCTTGCTGATTGGAGCAGGGTTTCACGGTTGCGGACTCTTGAAACGCGCCGCGCCTGCCGTCCTCTGATTCGGCGCTGTCGGCCTTGTCAAGTCAAATAAGTAGGTGACCGAAACGGGGGTTATTGAGCCACGCAAGAAAGTGACCGAACGCGCCGGCGTTTTCCTCCTTTGTGTAGAGTGGGTACGATTCCCTGGGGGGTCGCACCCCTGGGGAAGATCCAAAGGCCGAGGCGACGGGGCTGGCTCCGAAGAATCGGCACGGACCCCCTGATGGCAGCCACGCCGTCAGGGGGTTTTGATTTTGAAGTTCGGTTTCGAAGTACCCCCATTCTTTGGTGAAGTCTCGGAGCGGAGGCCTTTGGATAGAGTAAGCGCGAAGCCCGCCTGGCGCAGTTGGCCCGGCGCTCCTTACGGTTTTTCCTCAGTTCTGGGCAGCCGCGCGCAAGCGCTGATTGCGAACCCGCGTCAGCTCGATGTCCGGCCCCCGGCGCGGCGGACGCCGCCAGCGGGCCTGGCCTTGGGTTTCCACCAGTTCGAAGAGGCGATCTCTCAACGCTTGGATCCGGCACCACAGCGCCACCGGGTTCAGCGCCCGGTAACGGGCCTTCAGTTGCTCGCGCTGCTTCCGCGTCAGCAGGCCCGAGGCCAGCACCCGCTGATAAGGCGTCCGGGCCTCGTCGTAAACGCGATACACCTTCCCGCCCACCCGCGTCTTCTCCTTCAACTTCATCACGGGTTGAAAGAAGTTCTGATAGTCGGCCCAGCACCGGTACAGCTCTCGCAGCAGTTCTTGTTCCTGGTTCGTGTCGTAACGCCGGTAGCCCACCAGCTTCCGCACGCGCGTCCAGTTCTTCTGCTCCACCCAGGCGTTGTCGTTCTTCTCGTAGGGCCGGTTGCGCGACATCGCAATCTTCCGCTGGCGGCAGTACTTCCAGAGCAGCTCGCTGAGCAGGGCGGAGTCGTTGTCCGGGTGCGCTTTCCGAAGGCGGAACGGGAAGCGCCGCCGTAGCTGGTCGAAGCTCTCCCGGCTGGCCTTCTGGGAGCGCCCCATCTGCGGCTCCCCCTCCCACCAGCCGCTGGCAGTATCCACCGCTGAAAGCGTGTGCAGATACTCGCCGGCCGGGGATCGCCCGCCGTGCAGCACGAAGTCCAGCTGCACGTTGCCCAGTTGCTCGCGGTCCCATTCGTTGGGCAACTTGACCGGCACGCG
>Ga0326728_10002946_pt1 | contig 54959 bp, 60 predicted proteins | sample MB3enrmetagenome_FD_207602 | JGI IMG/M metagenome (GOLD analysis project Ga0326728, IMG submission 207602) | Lab enriched peat soil microbial communities from McLean, Ithaca, NY, United States - MB31MN | ecosystem: Environmental > Terrestrial > Soil > Wetlands > Peat | place: USA: New York... | reverse complement strand
ATGATCCGGGAAGAATCAGATCCCATCCAGTAAGGTTTAATACGCTTAATCTCTATTTTATAAAAGCAGTTTGTGAAGTGTGCCGGCACGACAGCCATACAATATCTTGAGTTTTCGTGCCTGCTTTTACGATTCATACACTAGGAGTAAGACGGAATGGTAAGAAAACCGGGGAAGATGTACAGGAACCTTGCAAAGAAGGCCTATACACGGCGTGAGTATATGGGCGGGGTTCCCGGAAACAAGATTGTTCAGTTTGAGATGGGAAACCTTTCTCAGGAATTCCCGACAGAGATTGACCTGATCGTAGATGAGACGTGCCAGATCCGGCACAGCGCCCTTGAGGCATCCCGTATCTCGATCAACAGGAAGCTGCTCAAGGATGTCGGAAGGACCAACTTCCACTTCAAGGTCCGAGTCTTCCCGCACCACGTACTCCGTGAGAACAAGCAGGCAACCGGGGCCGGTGCAGACCGTGTATCGGAAGGAATGCGCCTTGCTTTTGGAAAGGCTGTCGGGACCGCGGCCAGAGTCGAAGCCGGCCAGATCATTCTTACGGTCTATTCAACAGCCCAGTACCTGGAGAAGATAAAGGCAGCAATGAGGAACGGAGCCCACAAGCTCCCAACACCCTCCCATCTTAAGGTACATACCATCAAGGTCAGCGGTAGAGTTGTCGCAGCACCAAAGATTGCAGGAGATAAGATCGCAGCACCGGTCAAGGTAGAAGCAGAAGTGGCTGCAGCAGAACCAGCTGCAAAGGGTGCTGAAGCTGCAAAAGGTGGAGACCACAAGGGCGGACACAAGGGTGCTGAGCCGGCAAAGGCTGAGCCGGCAGCAAAGGGTGGCGCAAAGCCAGCGGCAAAAGGTGCCGAACCGGCAAAGGGCGCTGACGCGAAGGGCGGAAAAGCCCCGGCAAAAGGCGGAAAGAAATAAATATCCTCCCCCTATTTTTTTCTTTCTTTTTTAAAAGCCGTAAAAAACCGGTATTAAAGGATCATCTTGCATTCGTGCCCACAGTCGCACAGTATATAATCTCCCTGCCGCCTAACTATGGATAAATGCAGCGAAGGGAACCGGAGGATCTGTATAAGGCGCTCGCGACGGCTACATGCCGGGCAATGCAGGAAGCGGTCATATACCTGCCCGCTGATGTAAAACGAGTAATTGCAAAAGCTGCTGCCACCGAAACCAACCCTGTGGCCTCAGGGGAATATGAAAATATCACAAAAAATATTGCTGCCGCTGAGCATCTTGGTGTGCCACTCTGCCAGGATACCGGTGTCCCCGTTGTCTACCTTACACTACCCCAGGATGTACCGTTCTCACCGGTCCTCTTTGATGCTGTCGCAGAAGGGATCAGGCAGGCGACGGTCCGCGTCCCGTTGCGACCTAATGTCGTCGATCCCCTTAGCCGGCACAATTCTGGAGACAATACCGGCAACGGGATGCCTGCAGTTCATGTCCGGCCGGGTAAACGCTTCCTCGTAACGGTGCTCCCCAAGGGTGCCGGAGCGGAGAATGTTTCCCGGATAGTGATGCTCCTTCCATCCCAGAAAGAGCAGATCGAAGAGGTCGTCGTCCAGACAATGCTGATCGCCGAAGGTCGTCCCTGCCCGCCGGTAATACTGGGTGTCGGGATCGGTGGGACGTTCGATAGTGCCCCGGCACTTGCAAAGGAAGCATTGCTCCTGCCTGTCGACTATATGGATGCGTTCGAACAGAAACTCTGCGATGCGGTAAACCAGCTCGGTATCGGACCGATGGGGCTTGGCGGCACGACCACCGCACTGGCGGTCAAGGTAAAGATCGCGGCATGCCATACAGCATCGCTTCCGGTAGCCGTGAATGTGCAATGCTGGGCAAACCGGCATGCAACCGTAGAGGTGAACTGGTGAAGGAGATGATTATCCAGCTCACTACGCCACTGGGAGACGAAATTCTTGATCTCCGCGCTGGCGACCGGGTGGAACTCTCCGGGCGCATCTATACAGCACGCGACGAGGCTCACCTGCGGATGAAAGCTGAAGGGATACCATTCGATCCAAAAGGAGCCGTGATCTACCATTGCGGACCGGTGATAAAAGACGAAAAAATCATAGCCGCAGGCCCGACCACCTCTGCGCGGATGAATACTCTCACCGGATTTATACTCGATAATGGGGTCCGGGCCCTGATTGGCAAAGGAGGTATGAATAGCACCGTCCGTGAACAATTACGGGGACGAGGGGTCTATTTTGCCTTTACCGGAGGGTGTGCGGCGCTTGCTGCATCCCATATGACGCTGAAAGGAGAACACTTTCCCGATCTCGGCATGGCAGAAGCGGTCTGGATAATTGAACTTGACCACTTGCCTCTTGTCGTCGGAATTGATGCAAACGGTAATGATCTTTTCGAGAAAGTAATGAAGCATGCATCCCGCGAGGCACAGAAACGGGAATGACTTTAATAAATAGTTTTTTTTCTCCTCAACGGCTACATAGATAGGACAAATCTCATGAAACTCGCCATAGACGAGACCCGGTGCAAGGGCTGCAATCTCTGTTTAAAGGTATGCCCGTACCGCATTTTTACGGAGGGGAAGATCCCCAATCGCCGTGGCATTGTCGTACCGGTGCTTGACCGGCCGGAACGCTGCACCAACTGTCGCTTACGTCATCTCTATGGCCGGCAGCTCTGCGGCGTCTGTCAGCTCACGTGTCCCGATCAGGCAATTCACTGGGTGGAAGAAGAGCCCTATGAACCTCATAAGGTGGCGATTGAATATTGACACGGACTGAATTCTGGCAGGGAAATATTGCGTCCGCAGAAGGGGCTCTTGCAGCGGGCTGCCGTTTCTTTGGCGGATATCCTATTACCCCTTCAACCGAAATCGCCGAGCATATGGCAGCGAGGCTCCCAAAAAAAGGCGGAGTCTTCATCCAGATGGAGGATGAACTGGCAAGTATAGCTTCAGTTATTGGCGCTGCATGGACCGGTGCACGGGCCATGACTTCGACGAGCGGCCCGGGATTTTCCCTGATGATGGAAAATATCGGGTATGCGGCGATGACCGAAACACCCTGTGTCATCGTAAACGTGCAGAGAGGAGGCCCGTCCACCGGCCAACCTACAATGGCGGCACAGGGAGATATGATGCAGTGCCGGTTCGGGTCTCATGGGGACTATGCAATAATCGCATTATGCCCTGCAAGTGTCCAGGAGATGTACGATCTCACGGTAAAGGCGTTCAACCTGGCCGATCAGTACCGGGTACCGGTATTTTTGATGGCCGATGAAGTAATCGGCCACATGCGGGAACGTATCATCGTTCCGGATACCGTGGAGCATACCGGGCGACCTACCTTTGTGCCGGGCACACCGCCTTTTAAGCCGGGATCAGGCCTTATTCCCGGGTTCCCTGAATTCGGCAAAGGGTATGGAACCCATGTAACAGGACTCACACATGACGAACGGGGGTACCCCTGTGCAACGAATCCCGGCCTCCATGCAACTCTTGTCAAGAGACTGGTAGACAAGATAGAATCAGCGACCGATGCCCTTGCGGATTTCGATGTGATCAATCCAGATGCTGATAAGGTCTTTATCGCTTATGGCGCACCAGTCCGTACCGTCCAGCAGGTGCTCCAGGATCACCCGGATAAGAAGATCGGCTTTTTGCGGATCCGAACCGTCTGGCCTTTCCCGGGCCATGCACTTGCACTTTTCAGGAATGCCCGGCGCTTCATTGTGCCCGAAATGAACCTTGGTCAGATTGCCCGTGAGATTGAACGGCATACCGATGTGCCGATAAAGTCTGTGCCAAAGATTGGCGGGGACCTGCATACGCCGGCAGAACTTGCAAGCATTCTGGAGAGTGGATCATGAGTTACGAGGACTGGTTCAGGCAGGATCGTCTCCCTCATATCTACTGCGCCGGCTGCGGAAATGGTACCATCATTAACTGCACCCTCTCAGCTGTCGATAGCATGGACTGGAAAAAAGAAGATACGGTCTTTGTTTCCGGAATCGGGTGTTCATCACGAGCCCCGGGGTACATCGTTACCGATTCCCTTCATACGACCCATGGCAGAGCATTAGCTTTTGCGACCGGAGTAAAAATGGCAAACCCCAGACTCCACGTCATTGTCTTTACCGGTGACGGAGATCTCGCTGCCATAGGTGGCAACCATTTTATCCACGCCTGCCGCCGGAACATTGATCTTACCGTAGTCTGCATGAACAACCAGATCTATGGCATGACCGGTGGGCAGGGAAGCCCGACCACCCCCCGGGGCTGCCTGTCGACAACGACCCCTTACGGATGCGCCGAGCCTGCCTTCGATCTCTCGGAACTCGCGATTGCGGCAGGAGCAAACTTTGTGGCACGCTGGACATCGTACCATGTCAAAGAACTTGAACGGGCAGTAAAAGTCGGTCTCGAAACCCCCGGGTTCTCCTTTATTGAATCTTTGACCCAGTGCCCTACAAACTTCGGACGCCGGAACAAATTCCGGCAGGTCCAAGACCAGATCGAATATCTCAAAGCACATTCACTGTTAAAAGTAAAACGGGACCGGATGCTTGAACAGGGCGAGGCTATTCCAGAAGATATGTACCTCGTCGGAGAATTGATGAGACGCAACCGGCCCGCTATGGGGCTGCCACACACGGAGGCAAAACCATGAGACGTGAAGTGAGGTTCTCCGGATTTGGCGGACAGGGAATTATCCTCTCGGCAGTTATTCTCGGACGAGCAGCTGTAATGTACGATCACAAGTTTGCGGTGCAGACCCAAGTATACGGACCCGAAGCCAGGGGCGGGGCTTCCATGAGTGCGGTAATCATTGACGACAATGAGATCCTGTATCCCAAAGTCGCAAATCCCGATGTCTTTGTTATCATGTCACAGGAGGGGTTCGAGAAATATGGTGCCGCTGCCCGGCCAGATGCAGTCATGATCCTCGATTCCACGCTTGTCCACTCGAGGCCGGGTTGTTCTTTTTACGAGATCCCGGCAACGGCTGAGGCACGGAAAACCCTTGGCCGGGATATTGTCGCAAATATCGTCATGCTTGGCGCTCTTATCGGCTATACCCATGTGGTCAGTGAAGAGGCACTGAAAAAAGCCATCCTTGATTCGGTACCAAAAGGAACAGAAGCGCTCAATACCAAAGCCATGGATCTCGGCATTGCACTTGCAGGAGGGAAAACACAATCATGAAGCTTCTCGAACATGAGGCAAAACAGCTTTTTGCCCAGGAAGGAATCAGGGTGCCAAACGGGATCCTAGTCGGAAAACATGAGGAGATACTCCTCCATATGGATGCAATCGCCGATAATGTCGTTGTAAAGGCGCAGGTAGACGTCGGTGGAAGAGGAAAGGCGGGAGGTGTCCTGATGGCCACTCGCGATACGGTCATCGAGACTGCCCGCCAGCTTTTTAACACCAAAATCAAGGGCATAGAGGTCCAGCGGATCCTAATTGAGGAGCGCCTTGCTATCCAGCATGAATATTTCGTAAGCATCACCATCGACCGGATAAAAAAACAGCCGGTGATCCTCTTTGCTGAGACCGGTGGTGTAGATATCGAAGAGACTGCGCATACAAAGAAAGATGCTGTCCGGTCTGTCAGTTTCTGTCCCCTCCTCTCGGATGTGCCAGGTTTTCTTTTACGGGAACTGTGCGGTGACGCCCCGGCCGATATCCAGAAAACGGTAAACCGGTTGTACCATGTGTTCTGCCACAAGGATGCACTGCTTGCCGAGATCAACCCCTTGGTTACTACACCAAACGGTGTCTACGCAGCCGACGCAAAACTCATTGTCGATGATAACAGCCTTGCCCGCCAAGGTATTGCCGTCAATCGGGATCTCACCGAGCGGGAGCGGGAAGCAGAGAAACACGGATTTTCGTTCGTTGAGTTGGACGGCACCATCGGCGTAATAGGAAACGGTGCCGGCCTTACAATGTCAACACTGGATCTCATTGAATATTACGGAGGCAAGGCTGCTGATTTCCTCGATGTGGGCGGTGGGGCAGACAGCGAGCGGGTGATGCATGCGGTCCGTCTTGTCGCAGGAGTCCCCACACTGAGAGTTATTGTTGTCAACCTGCTTGGCGGTATTACCCGATGTGACGAAGTGGCAAAGGGGATTATTGCCTCCGGAGTCCCTGTACCGGTGATTGTGCGCATTGCCGGGACAAATGCAGAGGAAGGACAACGGCTTCTTGCCGAAAAAGGGTATGAGATGCTCGACACAATGGATCATGTCGTTAAAAAAGCCGTTGAGGTGGCCGGATGATTTACGGGGATAAGAAAACGGGCATCATTGTCACCGGCGCAACCGGCCGGCAGGGAGAATACCATATCGGCCTGATGAACGAGTACGCCCGGCAGGTAGGGGGGCGGGGAGTCGTTGCGGGGGTTACACCAAAAAAAGGAGGTCAGAAGGTCCATGGCGTCCCTGTATATAACACCGTAAAGGAAGCACTCCGGGAGCAGGACGCGACTGCGGCCGTTGTCTTTGTTCCGGGTGGTGCTGCTGCAGACTCCATTATGGAAGCAGCGGATGCCGGGCTCGAACTGGTCGTTGCTATCACGGAGCATGTTCCGGTGCATGACACCATGAAAGCGATAGCCTATGCAGAGATGAAAGGATGCGCCGTTATCGGGCCCAACTGCCCGGGGCTTCTCTCACCTGGAGAAGTAAAAATGGGGATCATGCCTTCAGGGCTCTTTTCACGCGGTCACGTAGGTGTAATCTCAAGAAGTGGGACACTTACCTACGAAGTTGTCGATGAGCTCACGCGGGCAGGGATCGGCCAGAGTACCGTGGTCGGTATCGGTGGTGATCCGGTCATCGGCCAGACATTCAGTGATGTACTGGAAAGGTTCGCAGAGGATCCAGTAACTAAGGCAGTCGTTCTCATCGGTGAGGTTGGGGGAAACCTTGAGGCAGAAGGTGCCAAGAACACCGATGTGCCACTTGTTGCCTATATTGCCGGCGTCTCGGCGCCTCCGGATAAACGGATGGGCCATGCCGGTGCAATCGTAGAAGGCGGAGAAAGCGATGCCCGATCCAAGATTGCGAAGCTCAAGAAAATGGGAATCCATGTGGCATCACGGCCTTCAGAGATCCCGGATCTCATCCGGGAATTGTTCCGCTGCCACTGCTAAAACCGGGAATTTCCACAATTCTCATTTAATCGTCTGCTTTTTTACCGTACAATCGCCGACGCATGTGCATCGAAGGGATTTGTTCGCATGGCAAGCGAGAACAGGTACGGATAGTGCGTTTTTAAGTGGCGCATATACGTCAGCCATTCCGTGATCAGCAGGCCATAAACCCGGTTAAAATCCCCAGAAAGATGTGCATAATCAGAGGGTGGCAGATCGGTAAGATTGTCGCGGGCTGCCAGTTCTTCGGCAAGATGAAAAACTGCCTGGAGAAGCGGGGTAAAATCTTCGTGCTCAATTATCTGCGGATTCTCATAGAGCGAAAGAAGGAAACTTTTATGCTCCCGGAGGAATTTGTTGAGTTCAGTCAGGTCGAGTGTTTTACTATCAAGTAACGTTTTATGCTCCTTCAAGGAGGTAAAAGCACGGGAAAAATCCTCATCAGACCATTTGTCTGAAACCAACAATGCAGACCGTACCTGGTCAACGGTAGGATCATTCCTGGAAAAGACCCTAAGGAGATTGGTTCCCACTTCTGAAAAAAAGACGCCGATAATCATATTGAGGTTTCTTAACCTTGTAGCCCGTTCACGATTTTCAATCATCAAATCAAGTGTTGTCGCAGCGAGACCTACGAAACAGCCGACACCGATAAGAATGATACCGATCGTGAGCAGTTTTCCCGCTTCCGTCACCGGATGGATATCCCCATAACCCACTGTCGAAATGGTCACCACGACAAAATAGAATGAATCAAGGAGGGTGCGGTTTTCAAACACCATCATTCCCAGGATTCCCACGAGAATCACGATAATGAGAATGGAAATATAAACACGCAACCGTAAGTAAATTGAATTTGTCACAATCCGGGATATGCATGCCCGGATATAAAAATGAATTCTTTTCTACAAAAGAGAATACCCCCGACCAGATTCGAACTGGTGTCGCCGGATCCAAAGTCCTGCATGATTGACCGCTACACTACGGGGGTTTTGGATAATGAGCCCACTGATTTGGTGAGTATGCCCTGTAATATCGTTCTCTGTACTCAAAAAAGCATTGATAGCCATGATCCGCGAGGGAGTTCTAGTTCATTAATAAGGGAATCGTAGATGCTTTATTGGCAGCATTGGAAAGTCGATTTTGTTCGAAAAATGGACAGCTGTTTTTCTATTTGTGCATAAAGGGAAAAATGGAAATATTTGGAAATTCCGAAACTGATTTACAGCACACTCACGACTGTGAAATATTCTATATCACCCCCAGATTTTCGGAAAGATGCGGAAATTTTGGATCTTTTCTATGATAAAATCGGACATTTTTGAGGATTTCTAAAGTACGAAAACGATAGCAATTGCTTTCCAATCAAAACTTTGGGATAAAAAAGCGAAAAAAATTCTTCTCATTCCATCCGGATCTGCCCAATTATGAATAAATTGTAAAGAATATAAGGGTGAAAAAGAGGTCATTTAACGTATAGCATTATACGGTTTATAAAAGTGAAGATCCCCATATGAACAAGTGAGAGAATACACAATATTTAAGCCGAATACAGCAAAAAGAGACTAAATAGAGGGGTTTTGAACTATACCTAAATCTAGTAAACGGGGGAAAACAGAGAATTCAATTTCAGGAAAAAACGGAATTTCTGCCGGAGTTGTCATCTCCGGAATCTTCACGATTGTTCGTTATCGCTGGAAAGAGGGAAAAACTGCTGGTATACCTGGCGTCGTTCATCGATATCAGTATGGAGATAAATTTCCGTTGTTTTTATCGACGTATGGCCCAGATTCTCTTGAACCACGCGGAGGTTCTTTGATCGCCGATACAATTCACTTGCATAACTATGACGGATTTTATGAGGGGTAATGCCAGGGGGGGCATAATGCTTGAAAATATGCTGAATCGCCCTTGGTGAGATATGCTTGCCCTGTTGACCAATAAACAAGGGACCTACAATCTGGTTTCCAATATATGTCCGGATTCCGGCGAGTGTCTCATCATCGACAAACACGATCCGTATCTTGTCACCTTTCCCTCGGATACGGATAGTATGTTCTTCAAAATCAATATCCTCGACATTCATATTACAGAGTTCAGATACCCGCACACCTGTGGAATAGATGGTTCTTACAATCAGTTTGTCCCGGGGATCCTCGATCGAATCAATAAGACGGAGAACCTGACTATGTTTAAGATATCGAACTTCCTGCTGCTTGATGCGAGGACGTTCGATACCACTCAGGGGGTTTGCTACTACAGCCCCCTGAGTGGACAGGAAACGGTAAAATGAGCTCAGCGTCGAGATAATCCGGTGAAACGTTTTGGGTTTATAAGTCCTCATTGTCGAGACAAACGAGAGGAAATCCGTTATCATTGACGGAGGCACATCCACGTTTGTATCTAACCTGGCATTCTCAAAATCCTTCCAGAAGAAAACCAGTTTGGTCACTTCAGTATGTCTTCGCAACCAGACGTAATAGCCGAAATGTTTGATCACTTGTTCATAACTGTCAAGAGTCCGGGAAGAATAGTTGCGCATCCGCAGGTAATTTCGGTAACTTTTCAGCCAATCCGAAAAATACCCGCTTTCCATGCTCTAATCTATTTTATCTCAAATTAATAAAGGTTTGCGCAGAATATTTTCGGGTTAAAAGCCAAAAAGGGCCAAGCCAATGGTTTGGTTGATTGAGAAAATTTCACTTTTTTTCAATGGAAATGCTGCTAAAATCTCTTTATTTCATGTCCAGATTGCGATTTTACGTCTGTACTTCGCAGAATACCTATTCTGCGACAAATCAAAATTTTGTATCGAAACAAGCATTAATTATTTTAGTGAAAATAATTTTCGAAATTTTCGAGCTGAACTTCAGCTTACGAGACATTTGCAAATAATATAAGATCCGCACCAGCTGATCAACTCAGCATAATTCCGCCATGCAGTTGAATAAGAAATATTGGGAGTGTGTAAAAATTGCTGACGATAGGTTTGTTTTTTCTTTTTTTAGTGAGCCCAAAAGTGACCTTTTTTTCAGTTGTGGCATACTTTTCTCGATCCCTACTGAGAATCGCTAACAGAACGCGAATATGGAGGTCTCCCGTCTGATTGATAAACTGCAGTTTATTTGTTATTTCCTTTTCCAAATTTTCTAATTTGATTACTATCTCGGTAAATACCATTGTTTCCAAATTTTCCAGTTTATTTCCAATATCATTAGGTTTTAAATTATTTGACCACGAGAAAAAGAATCCTAATCAGGTATGACGAAACTAAAATGAGAGTCAGACTTGGTAACCCAACAACCACTCCCAAATTAAAAGGTAGTCCTCCAGGAGCAATGCCCCCAAATATAATAAGAAAAAATCCGAGAACCCAGATATGTTTTATCGAGGGATCTTTTCTGAAGACCTTCAAATCTCCGTTGGGGTTATCACTACTAGATATGGAAATTGGAAATGCGATAAGTCCATCTGAGAATATTTTCTTTAAATTTTTTTGGTTTATTTTATCGATCATTCCACAAGAAATGATCGTTGGAAATGGGACCCTTATCTGCTGTAGTAACAAAAATCCTTGCGAAATCATGGTTACTTCTGAATGTTTCGGAAAATGGGAAAATTTCCAAAATTTCCCATAGGAAATCCCACAAAAAGATTGTTATTTTTTTCATATCGACCGAATTGATATAAGCTCTTTGGGATAAAATCAAATATTTTCCGGCCCTCATCGTTTCTTGCTATTAAGTAAACGTTGCTCGATTTCACCCGCCCCGGACAAATCTCTGTTGAGAATCCTGCCGAAGGGCCTATCGTAGTAATTGTCCATCCACTAATGAATGGAATTATCGAGACTGCTAAAAATTTGCCTTTCAGGAGGTATCAGCTGAATAGAACGTTCCAGATTTAAGCTCCGTCAGTAAACTTCAGAAAAATTTGGAAAATTTGGAAAGTTTTTACAGGAAATCCTACATTAAACCCCGAATGTTTCCATTTGATACTTGCCAACAGATCCATAGTATTTGATATTCTAATCCATCGGCGTCTATTTTCCTGTCTTGTCTTGCAGGAAAGATCCGTTTATCCAAATATCTTTTACTTAATTTTTCTTCTCAAAAGGTCATATCATTCAAGAACCGGGGTAGAGTTTAATTTAAACACTCTTTGTTAACTTTGGTGAATCACACCCCTAGAATGAATATCAAAAATAATTTTAGATCTTAATCTACGTGACAAGGAATCCCCAGATTTATGTTACGTCTGAAAGTTTCGGAAAATCTGGAAATTTTGGGGAAATTCCATAGGAAATCCCGCTTTAGAATCATTTTCAGATAGGTTTCATTCTCTTCTTTTTAGTACTATTCTCTAATTACTCAAAGTAGCTCTTCCATGGTTTTAGAAAGATCGCTCATATACCAAAATCCCTTATTTTGCGATTCTTTTGGCAAATAAAGCGAGAATAGCTTATTTTACAATTTTCAGATTGATGGAGAATTTCACCATTATAAACCATATATTGCTATACACTAAAAGGTGAATTTGAATCCTCATAGGTATAAAAGAGAGAAGAAGTAAGGAACAAAATTAGACAACGATGGCCCAGTAACATTTGAAGATTAATACGAATAACTCCTGAACGATTTGGACAAGAGGATAATTTATCCAAAGATACGGTTGGGAAATTGTAGGCATTATATAGCCTAAGAAGTATTAGGTTAGTAAAGGGAATCATTGGGAATGTAATATGACCACAGATACACAATTTCTGAATACTAAAGAAGTAGCCGAAATTCTGGGAGTCCATCAAAAAACGGTTCATAACTGGCTTAGAACCGGAAAACTTGTTGGTTCAAAGATATCCTACCGTGCCTGGAGAATCCCACGTTCTGCATTGGAAGAATTTGTGGCACGCAACAGTAATGTACACTTGACTACATCAGGCAGTGTCATAAATAGTTCTGGCAATAACGATCTTAAATCAAAGACCGATACCATACCCGAGATAGGAATGAAACATTATATTCGGGACATAATGGGAGAAGATGGTAACGAAAGACCACCTAATAATGGAGAGAGAACTCTTTAGCAATCTATTTTTAGACACATAGTATCCGGGAGAGTCCTGAAATTTAGTATGTCTCTTTACCAATTAATCATAACGAAGTGAAAAAAGATCGAAAATCGATGAACGGAGATTGTCAACTACTGCTCATTTTGATGAGGGAATCCACAGAGATCCCCCGGCATTGCTCTGACTTCGTTTCGAAGACCCTATTTTTACCGATCAATCAGAATCCATTTCCTGAAATAGGAGATATCCGAAGATGATGATGGGTCCAGCGGTATTATCAACAAATATCAATCTCCATCGTCCTTAATTTTGTGAAAATAAGGACTATCTTTTTTAAACCATAAACCATATACTGCTATACACTAAAGTACTGAAAATTTCAGAAAGTTAATCTTTTCATTAATTCGGAGATAAAACAGGAAGATCTTCATGGATGAAACCGGCCAGAATGAAATTAACAAATATAAAAAATTTAAAAAGGTCGATGGCGCCACTTATCGAAAAGTCAACCAATTCCTGCGTAAACGCACTTATATCACAGCAAGGGAATGGGCACTTGCACGATTGTGCACAGATTTCCGGACATCCGGTGGCGCTGAAATGACCTTCATCGGAAAACACCTTCCAGAACTTGTCCCTTTCATGGAAGACACCTACTCCCCCCAAGCAGTAAATCAGGCACGTAATTCATTTAAGAAAAAGGTTCGAAAAGCAAGTGCAACCTTTTTCTATGGAGCAATGTGTGGATTTTTTACAACGGATGAGCTTGACGACCTTCTTTTTGAAGCAAGTGAAGTGTCACGCTTTCTACTGGAAGTCGAGGGAACAACCATCGATATAGACGAAGAAATAGATATCGAAGACCGGATCACCCGGGTCATGCGGAGTGTTGGTGAAACCGCAAAGACCATACTGATCACAAGAGCGGACTACAAACATGCCGAAGAACAGAACGTCCCCGTACAACCAGAGCAAGAAAAACAAAAGCCCGGTACAAGCACTATTGTTGAAGTCGCATCTGGTACCATATCAGAAAAAAAACCCATTTCTCCATCAAATAACGAGAATTCCCCCTTGTCAGGATCAATCCGAACAGAACCTGAGGACAAGACGGAGATAATCAGGGCCCCGGAAACATCAGATACACCAGGAAAAGAAGAGACCGGCATCAAAACGGTTAACCAGGACAAACCTGACATTATACCCCTCCATGAGGAGGGATAACTTATGAAAATTATCCAGATTGCAGGGCTTGCAAACACCGGGAAAACTACATTTATAAAAGACCTAATTCCTGCGCTAAAATCGCTTGGTCGGGTTGGGGTCATCAAGCATATGGGGGATCACGATTACCAACAGGAGCCGGGAAAAGATACAACCGTATTTTTTGAGAATGGAGCCGATATCTCAGCAGGTATTGATGTATCTAAATCGGTCATCACATTACGTACGACAGACCTTGATGAAATGCTCCTTCTTTTCAAACAGGCTGGAATCCATTTTGCTGTTATCGAAGGATTCAAAATGCGTAATTTTCCAAAGATCGTCATTGGAGACTTAGCTATTGATAATTGTCTCCTGCGTAATCCAACAGTCGATAAGGTTATTTCCTTACTTCCTCAATTCGAAGACTATTAAACTAAAAAAACCTGATGAATCTTAACGAAAATGGCAATAATAAAGGTTCAAAAACAGCTGTTTGGAACAAACGGTGTGAGGGGAATAGCGGGAAAAGACATGACGCCGGAGCTTGCCCTCAATATTGGTAAAGCCCTTGGTACAATGAGACCGGGAAAAATAGCAGTTGGCCGGGACACCCGTACCACTGGGCCGGTGCTCATCAATGCGCTCAAGGCCGGGCTCCTTGCGACCGGTTGCGACGTTATCGATTGCGGGATCCTACCGACACCGGCTCTTCAGTATATTGTAAAGGAACACTATGACTGTGGAGCGATGATCACAGCATCCCACAATCCCCCGGAGTATAATGGCGTAAAAATTATCGAACCTGATGGAACCGAGATGGGTGATGAAGAGATCATTCTACTCGAAGACCTGCTGTCTGATAAAACAGTACCATTTAAATCATGGGATCTGGTAGGAACTGAAGTTTCAGCACCCCATCTCGTTGATGAATATATACATGCCATCGCCAGCCGGTTTCCAGAAAAGCCCGGGAAAGGAATGACCGTTGTGGTTGATCCCGGGTCTGGTCCAGCATGCCATACTACTCCCGCGATCCTTCAGGCACTGGGCTGCAGGGTAATCACCATCAATGGCGTGATGGACGGGACATTTCCGGGACGTTTACCGGAACCTTCTCCGGAAGGTCTCAAAGGACTTGCAGCATTAGTGTTGGCAAACAATGCTGCGTTTGGTGTGGCACATGATGGCGATGCAGATCGGGCTGTTTTTGTCGATAACAACGGCGTTTTTGTGGAAGAAAACCAGGAATTTGCACTATTTGCACAGTATATCTGTCAAAACGCGACAGGGACCATTGTTACACCTGTCAGCACATCTTTGTTGATCGAAATGATAGCCGAAACGGCAGGATGCACGGTCACGTATACCCCGGTCGGAAGTATCTACGTCGCCCGTAAAATGCGAGAACTTATAGAAACCGGAAATACCGTGATATTTGGTGGAGAAGGGAATGGGGGGCTTATCTTCCCGGATCACCAGTTCTGCCGCGATGGCGGAATGACAGCTGCCACTCTGGTTTTGCTTCTTGCGACATCGGACAAGAGTTTCTCATCCCTTTTAAGTGCATTACCGCAACGACGAATGATAAAAGAAAAGATCAAAACACCGTATGGCTTACAACTAATTGAACAGCTGAACAAAAAATATGCACAGGAATCTGTCGATCATACCGACGGCCTGAAACTAAAAAGAAACAGGACATGGGCATTAATCCGGGCTTCAGGGACCGAACCACTTGTCCGTGTAATGGTTGATGCTGAAGACAGTAAAACAGGTCTGGCACTCTTTGAAGAAATAGAAAATTCGGTTTCTGAAATTCTTAAAAAGATATCACATTAAGTAAAATTCTTAATATTTTAGGATTAAAATATATGTTTGTGATTAACAGGTATTTAAATAGAGTCTGAATATCAAGCATATATCCATTTTAACAAGGATATTTCGAAATATTTTCCAATTAAATCCAAAAACAGGAACAATTTAAGATTTTTTAAAAACAAAAAAAATAAATACTATTTGAGTTAATGAGAGTTTATTTCAATGATATCTGCTCCAGTTACCGAAAAAATACGGCAAGCATTGATAATGAAGAACTGGGAAGAGATAGATTCCCTTCTCACAGACTCCTCTCGGTTCAAGGAAAAAAAGGATAGGGCGTTAATGCAACGGACCGTAAATTCGGTCATAGTGGAATATGCATTTCATGAAGATTCGCCCGAATTACTTTTGGCCATTCGTTCAATCCCCCAGGAGGGTGCTGAAGATCTTTTTTCTCTTGTTTTAAAACATTATATCGAGACGGGAAATAAAAAATGGTTTGATATACTTTTATCCATATCAGAAAACTTGGGGAAAAAAAGTTCGCAATCTAAGATTGTTGCTTTTATTGTCCAGGAGCTTATCTCGTCAGGAATCGCTGAATCAAAGCCACTATACATTGAAGTTGGTTTATCGGTATTGAATAAAATTACGTTCAGAAAGTACCGGTCAGATTGTATTATTGAATCTGCGTTCAGGATCACCAAATGGACAGTTTTGAGTGGCGATATTACGCTTCTTTTTCAGGTCCGGGATCTTATATCGGGAATTAATGATATATCAAAACGAGCGGCATTACATGCAGAAATAGCGCAAGCACTCGCTACCATTGCAATTAAAAAGGGAGATTTCAAGCTTTTTCTTGAAAGTATCCAATTTACAACGGAAATTCACCAAAAACTCCGGAGAAAGGATTGCATTAACCATATAATATTTATAGGGGTGAAATCACCATTTGGAAAAGACCTCCTAGACATCCGCGCCTTAATTTCACACTTTGAAGGACTCCCCACAGATATTCAGGGAGAACTGATCTTTACTCTGACTGAACAATTTCTCGATCGGGTAAAAAATAAAAATCAAGTAAAGGAGAATTTTATTTATCTGGGTAAAAAATTTCCTTTCGCTGGTGAATTTCTTATACAGAATCTCCTAAAAAAAGCGGAACGATCCGGAGAACTCTGGTATCTGACAACAGCAATTAGCTTTCTCGATGAATTTCCATTAAAAGAACAGTTCTCGGTTCGAGATATTGTCCGGGCAGGTATTGCTGTTGCCGGACACACACGTTCAGCTCAGGTTCTCACAAATTTGATTCCGTTCATACAAAAAGCATGTGATAATAATGAAGCTACTGCGATCTTTTTACAGTTTTCTCAAATTATGCTGACGTTCGGAGATTTTGAACATGCCACCAAATTATTTTCACAAATAAAACCGCCAGTGGATAATACAACCCAGTATTGTACCTGCCTTGCAAAATTAATAGAAGAAGGAATTTTACACGATAAGGACTCTTTACAATTCAAAGAAATTCTTGGAAAGAACGACCCCAAGATGATTACAAATGCAATAAATCTTGCATTTCGCCAAATAGGTCATATCGAACCGTTTGAGAGAATTGTAAAACACAGTGGCTCACTAAAACAGATCCTGACCCTGCAAACCGGGAATGACAGCATTATTTTGGAATTCGTCATTACCCTGACAAATCGGGGATTTCTCGATTTTTGCGATTCCGTAATTCTTGTAGATTTCGCAAAATTGATTCAGGCCCCGGCTCTCAGGGAGCAGGCAATTTCAACCGTAGTAATGAAACTTGCGCAAATTGGTGTAAAAACCGGGAACCGGGATTTTCTTCAGCAGGCGGTTGGCACCACTTGTCTGATTGCGGGACAGGAAATACGTTCTTCGACACTGAGCAGTATTATTGATGATGCAGCTCTTCTTGCTGCAACCCAAGGAGACTTGGATCTCCTTTTGCGGATGAGAATATGGAGCAGTTCATTTTTGGACCCGGATCTCGTTGCATATGCAATTAAAAATATCATAGAGGGTGTGATAAAATATGCATCCAGTAAACGGGATCCTGATGCTCTCGACGAAGCCTACCGGATTGCACAAGACATAGAAGATCCCTCGTTGCGATTACAGGTATGTGAGCGGATAGCTGAATCGTTTGTCAGGATAGGTTGTGACCTCATACAGGAGTCCAACTTGGCCCAGAAGAGTCTGGCTGATAAAAACGTTTTATTAAAACCCTTTGAGAAAAGCCTGCATTTATTACGTGCTGAAGTCAAAAAACCCCAGATCTCGCTGAAAATAGCCGGAATGATTGATATTATACTCTTTTCCTCAAAAAAGAGCCATGGAACTGATTACGTCCTCCCGCTGGCATTGTATTCTATTGAAATAGAAGATCCCCTGGAACGCAATGCGATGATGCTCAGAATAGTCGCGAAACTCAATGAGGAAATCATTTATCCGGACTCAGCAGATCCTTATGAAGTTCTGGCATACATTCTGCAGAATTGTTATCATATACAATCAACTCCTGAAATAATCGGTCTGATCCATCATCTTCTGGATCTGACGCGTGATCCTTTTATCCGGCTCAGAGAGTTATGTTCGCTGGCTGACTCAGCCTTGAATATAAACGATGAAAAACTCGCCAGAAGAATTCTTGAGGAAGTTTATTTGTCGGTGCCAAACCTTCCAGCAGAATACCAGAAAATTCTGATCTTGGCAGATTTGACTGCAGGTTATCGCGAACTCGATCCGGAAAAGGCAAAGCTCTGTTTAAATGAAGGATTAAATAAACTGCAATTTGTTGAACCCGAGCAGAATACGGTTGTTCGCCGGAAGATTATCTCAGTTATCGTCATGGTAAATACGCTCCTTCCTGAGAAAATGAGAATGGATCTCATATTGGAAGTGATATCAAACGTATCTGACCCCATTGAATATGTTAATGCACTTATTTCTGCATATAATCTTGAGCATGAAAACAGAGGTAAAAATACTGTTCGTCACATCTCTGAAGCAATAGAAAAAATTAGCTCGCCGTATGATCAGTCCAGGCTTATATTAAAAATTGTTCCTCTGGCAGTCCAGAATGGAGAGGATGAATTTGCACTTGATTTGTTGGAAAAAGCAGAGAAACTGGCAAAGGCTATAAATATCCAGCATATCGCGGACTCGGTACATGATGAAATTGCAAGAGCGCTGGCGGATTTCTCTAAACGCGGGGGAGATCCACAATACATGAAAAAATCCGCATACATTCTTGCCCATATTGAAGATGACAATTTGCGTCAGTACCGTTTATCCCAAATAGGATGCGAGGATGCACCTGAAAAAAGCATACCCCATACAAAAATTATGTCATCCCTGGCGCGAATTATCGATGAAAAAGCTCCGCCAAGCCAGATTACTGCGCTTGAACAAACTGTCCGCTCCATAACGGACAGAGGAAAACGGGCACTTATATATTGCAGGCTCTGTATTCTTTCCCGCGAAAAGTCGGATCTGAAAACAGCTAAACGGATGCTGAATAATGCAATAAAAGAATCAGATATAATCAGACCCCTTTCAAAAAGAGCCTATATACGTTGTGATATGGCAATAAAGCTGTATACAGCCGGGTATGAGACTGTTGCACAGGATATTCTTGACAATGCAATTGATGCTGCAACAAATATCAGGCAGTCAATTCTTCGGGATGATGTATTTAATGAATTAGGACTTGTTATCAGGATACTACAAGAAGGAGCACCTGAATGAAAACTCTTGAGATTTTGATTACAGGAAGAGTTCAGAAGGTGGGCTTTCGTGCCTGTGTAAGAAAATTTGCTCTGGATCTAAAAGTGAACGGCACGGTCATGAATCTTGATGATGGAAAAGTTCAGATCTTTGCAACGGCTGATCCTATAATTCTTGAAAAATTTATTTCGATGCTTTATAGTTGTCCCCGGGCTATAATAAGGGACATTCAGACTACGGAAATGGTAACCCGGACATATACTGAATTCTCGATTATCAAGAATAATGGAAGAATTAGTACATTATTGTAAATTCTTCTTCTTTCTGAACTGCCTTTAAATAATTATTAACCTGACGATCCAGTTTTTGATTGTCAATAGATTCTCTGAAATCTGATATCAGCTTCTTGATTAACAGATCTGAAAGCATACATCGCGTTTGAGTTTGTTCATAATCCCCGGGTTTCAGCACATCCCGGGCGACATCACAAACGACACGGTCGATCATACCTGCCTTAAAGGGTCCGATAATATCCCGAATAAGCGATCCCGGACCTTCATGCAAAAGCCCGAGATCGGGATCCAGACGGGCACCAATGACAGAAACACAACAATTGCCAAAAAGCATTGCGTACCCGAAAGAAAAAATTGCATTTATCGGATCGCATTGTGGCCGCTCGGTTCGTCTCCTGAAATCAAAACATTTTGGCATATCTCTTGAAAGTATCTCATAATACATATTCGTCGTCAGATCAGATAGCCGGCGGATCTCATCCATTTTCACCAGATATTCGAGATTATTAAGTGCATTATGCAAAATCTGCAGTTCTCCCTCGTATAAAATATCCGATCCGCACTGTTCCTGAAGTCTTTCAATTGCAATAAGGCGGGATTTGAGGGAACCTTGTGCAATGGCAGTAGCGTACCGTTGACGAGGCAACTCTTCCTGGAGATAGTGAATTTTTTTATCAGAAGAATTACCGAAAGGCTGCAGTATTCCCACCGGGGTCCCGTCAGGTTCGAAAAATGAGATATACGATCCATTTTTCAACAAGTGAGAAATGGTGGTCGAGTTTACGTTGTGGCCACCAACAATAAGAAGATTTTTTATGTCATCCAGAGGGTATTCTTCAACAGTCCCTTTATTAAGGATAATTAATTTCTTCTGTGTCGACTTGATATGAGCGCCAAAGCCATACACTGCCAACCAGGGGATTGCTCGTGTCATAGAAGCCTGCATGAAAATCTTGATTTAATCTACAGATTAAAGCATCGCTTTGGTTAGTGCTGGGGAAATATGGCCCTTGTTGTTCCACGCAGGACGTAGGCCGTGATAAACGATGAAGTATTAAAGGATATAAGAGTCTATACGTACAATGTCATGCAATAGCATAACAGGTGAAGGGATTGTTCTGGGATAAAAAAGGAGAAACACTGAAACCTACCGACCTTAAGGTTCTTCAGTTGAAGCGGTTGAAAAAAACCCTCCACGCAACACAACAGGTTGAATTTTACCAAAAACAGTTCAAAAGCGCCGGGATAACCGCTGCCAGTATAAAAACGCTTGAAGACGTTGAAAAATTACCCTTCACCAAAAAACAGGATCTCCGCGATGGGTATCCTTTCGGATTTTTTGCAGTGCCGATGCAAAAGATTGTGCGTATTCACACGACATCAGGTACTACCGGAAAACCTACGGTGGTCGGATATACCCGACGGGATCTTGATACGTGGGCAAATCTTATCGCCCGTAACATGACGATGATTGGTATCGGAAAGGACGATATCTTTCAGAATATGGTCAATTATGGGATGTTCACCGGGGGATTAGGATTCCATTATGGTGCAGAACTGATAGGAATGACCGTGATCCCGAGCGCGACGGGAAATACCCGGCGCCAGATCGAAATGATCCGGGATTTTGGCGTTACCGCAGTTCACTGCACGCCGAGTTACGCCATGCATCTTTCTGAGGTTGCTGAAGAAATGGGGGAAACCCTTGAAAGCCTGAAAACAGGCATATTCGGCGCTGAGCCATGGTCTGATACCATGAGAATTACGCTCGAAAATCGTCTTGGTCTTACCGCTTTCGATTCGTATGGCATGAGCGAGCTCTTTGGACCTGGTGTTGCATTTGAATGCCCCAAGCATGATGGCCTGCATATCTGGCATGATAGTTACCTTGTCGAAATCATTGATCCAAAAACAGGAGAACGTCTTGCTGACGGCGAACAGGGTGAAATGGTTATAACGCCGTTGGTAAAAGAGGCCATGCCACTGGTGCGTTACCGGACAGGTGATGTCACCATGCTTATGGAAGACGGGTGCCTCTGTAAAAGAGGGAAAAAAATAGCACGGATCAGCGGAAGAAGCGACGATATGCTGATTATCCGAGGTATCAATGTCTTCCCGTCCCAGATAGAACATGTATTGCTACGGATTCCGGAAGTTGGCAATCAGTTTATGGTGTATGTAGACAGGATCAATCATCTGGATGAGATGACCGTAGAAGTCGAGATCAACAAAAGCCATTTCAGCGGAGAACTGGCGGATCTTGCCAGAATCCAGAAAAAAGTGGTTAAAGAGCTGCACGATACCCTTGAACTGCGGACTACGGTAAAACTGATGGAGCCGGGTTCTCTGCCACGCTTTGAAGGAAAAGCAAAACGGGTAATCGATAGAAGAGGTGACATCTGATGCAGTACTGGGATCCAAGGATAGAAGAGATGCCGGAGGAGGATCTTCGGAAGGTTCAATATAAATTATTAAAAAGTCTCGTATGCAGACTCTATAGTTTTTCGCCCTTTTATCACGATCGTATGAAAGAGCTGAATGTTCATCCGGATAATATCAGAGAATTATCCGATATCAAAAAACTCCCTTTTATGTTCAAGCGGGATCTCCGGGATAGTTACCCTAACCGAATATTTACCGCTGCTCAAGATGAGCTTGTACGATATCACGTTTCTTCCGGAACTACGGGTAAACCCACCGTTGTCGGCTATACCCAAAAGGATCTCGAAATCTGGACTTCTTCTCTTGCCAGGGGGCTTACAGCCATCGGACTCGGGAGGGGCGATGTCATCCAGGTCAGTTACGGATATGGTCTGTTTACCGGAGGCCTTGGGATGCATTACGGGGCAGAGCGAATCGGTGCAACCGTACTCCCGACAAGTGTCGGAAATACCGAGCGTCAGATTGAATTAATGCAGGATCTCGGCGTGACGGCAATAGCCTGCACCCCCTCATATCTCCTGCACATGGGGGAGATCGCAGAAAAAATGGGAGTCCATATTAAAAAGGATACGTGCCTGAAAGCAGGAATCCTTGGTGCTGAACCTTGGACTGAAAGCATGCGAGCAAGGATAGAAAACTGGCTTGGCATCAAAGCATTTGACATTTACGGAACAAGTGAGCTTTCAGGACCAATGTTTACCGAATGCGCCGAACAAAACGGTTTTCACATCTGGTCAGATATTGCCTATGTCGAAGTAATCGATCCAAAGACCGGCGAACAACTCGAACCTGGCGAAAAAGGTGAATTAACCATCACGATGCTCCAGAAAGAAGCCCTTCCCATGATCCGTTACCGTATCGGGGATATCTCATCCGTCGAAGAGGATATATGCCCGTGTGGACGGACAAGCCCGCGAATCAAACGGATTCAGGGAAGGGTGGATGACATGCTGATTATCCGCGGTATCAACGTATTCCCGTCACAGGTAGAATATACCCTTATGTCAATTCCTGAAGTGGGTCAGCATTTCCAGATTATTGTGGAGCGTTCAGGTGCGCTCGATGACATGCTGGTGAGAGTCGAATTAACTAAAGAGTCTTTCAGTGATAAGATTACCGACCTCATGCATATCCGACAGAACGTAGAACATCGGCTCAGAAACGCACTGAACGTTGCAATTAACGTTGAACTTGTGGAGCCGGGATCATTACCGCGGTTTGAAGGTAAATCAAAAAAAGTGATCGATAAGAGGGTGTTATGAAATGGATACGAAAAAGTATGTGATCAAACAGATCTCGATATTTTCGGAGAACCGTCCGGGCAGACTGGCATCGGTTGCCCATGCTCTCGGGGAAGAGAAGATCAATATCCTTGCATTCAGTATCGCTGAAGCAAATGGGTTTGGCGTTATCCGGGCGCTTGTGGATCAACCTGAAAAAGCTTATAATAAACTGTCCTCGCTTGGATTTAATGTCGCGTTCACCGATGTTATCGCGGTCCAAATGAAAGATCAACCCGGAGGGCTTTTTGAGATCGCAAAAGTCCTTGGTGACTCAGGGATAAACATCGAATATTCCTATGCCTATTCAGGCAAAAAAGCGGCGGTACTGATCCTTCGTGTTGATCTCATAGAAGACGCAATAGAAAAAATTCTCTCCTCTGGTGCGACGCTTCTGGAATATTCTGTCTTTCACTAATCCATTCTCATTTCTTTTCCCATTTTGTCAGTTCCGATACTGCTGAAAGGGTACTCCCCCGCCGGATCTCTTCTCGAATCCTCGATTCTGTTTTTTTGACTTCAAGAGATCTACGAGCAATTTCATAGGCCCGCTCACCGGGGATCACAACAACGCCACTTTCGTCCCCAACCATCCAGTCACCCGGACGGATGTTCTGGCCACAACACTGTATCTCTGCATTAATTTCGCCGAATCCCTTTGGCTCTCCGGCGTTGGGTACAATAGCCCGGGCAAACACGGGAAACTTCATCTCTCTTATATCATCGATATCGCGGACTGCTCCATCTATTACAACACCAGCTAATCCTTTTTGTATACAGCTTAATGTTGCGAGTTCGCCCCAGGGAGCAACATGAACACTGCTGTCGTTATTGATCACAATGACATTACCACAATCAGCAATATCTATTGCTTCAACGGGTTTTGCCCAGTCTCCCGCCGCCGTTCGAACAGTTACGGCCTTTCCTGCCATTTTCACCTTTCCACAGAGTGAGATAAGGCCCGGTAGTGCACCTTTCCTGTGCATTGCATCACTGATGTTCGGAGTTGAAACTTGCATCAGCAGTGAATGAATCTCTTCATCAGGATTCATTTTTTTCAGGGCCTCAACAGAGGGGTTGTCAATAGATTGACGAATCAGATGAGTCGAATGCGTGACATCGGCAGAACGGGCAATCCATCCACCGATAATCACAATATCTGCACCCTGTTTAACCGCTTCACCTGCAGTAGCTGCATCAAGCCCGCCAGCAACTGCAATCGGGAGATGGATTTCACCTGAAAGTGCAGTGAGAAGGTCTAAAGAGGTCTTTCCAATCATCTGTTGATCGATACCGACATGAGCGGCAATTATATCCACGCCGAGAAATTCTAGTTCCTTGGCTCGTGCCACAGGATCCCGGACATTAATAAGATCTGCCATCAAGCGGGTCCCGTATAACCGGCTGGCCCGGATCGCTTCTGAGATAACCGCATCATCCGCATCGGCAAGGATACAGACAATACTTGCCCCGGCTTTTGCAGCCATTTCGACTTCCATCGTCCCAGTATCTGCAATCTTCATATCTGCAACTATAACTGCATCCGGGAACTGCCCACGTAATACTCGGATAGCCTGCATACCCTCGCTCTTAATAAGCGGTGTACCGGCTTCAATCCAGTCCGCCCCACCAGCGAGCGATTCTTTTGCTATGTGCACAGCCCGATTAAGTTCGACAAGGTCGAGGGCAACCTGCAGGACTACCTTTTTCATGAACTATGATGTGTTGTAAGGGATTTTTAAGTGTTGGGGGTGGGATCCTTGAATATCACTAGGAAAAAAGAATAGATTGCCTATTTTTTTACAAAACTTATTCTTTCTTAAAGACATCAGAAAATATCATATCCTTGGTTTCTTTTTTAGGGGCTTGGTTAATTTCCATAGGTAATCCCGCGGGAACCAGTGCGACCAGAGTAAACTTTTCAGGAACATTCATCAGTCTTCGTATATCCTCTGCATATTCTTTTTTATCGCCGGCAACCCAGCATGATCCTACGCCATAAGCCTGCAGGCCAAGGATAAGATTTTCTGTCGCGGCACAGCAATCTTCCAGATAATATTTTGCATTACGTTCGCCAAAAATTGCAAAACAGACAGGTGCACCGGAAATAAACTTTCCGTGATCAGTAACAGCAGCAATTTTTTCAAGCAATTCTTTTGAACGTATTATACCGATCAGCCACGGTTGCTGATTCATGGCGGTTGGTGCGTGAACTGCACATTCGATGGCATCGTGAATAAAGGATTCATCAATTGGATCAGGTTTGAATTTTCGAACACTATGTCGTCCTTTGATAACCGCAGTTACAACATTCATACAACGGATATGGAGAAATGTCGGATAAAAAGGTATGGATAGAGATTAAGGCTATTTTTTCAAGATAATTACAACAACGGCACACACAGAAATCAGAGCGAGGATTGAACTAAAACCGGCAGCCTGAGTAGGGGTTGTTTCCACTGGGAGAGGTAATGTAACAACGGGAGTAGTTTCAGGTTGTGAGGTTGTTGTAATAGTAGGCATAGAAGAGGTGAACTGTGGCGAGGGGATAGTCGTGGGAACTGAAGTACTCACAGTTGTTGGAATAAGTGGTGTTGGTTGTACCGCAGGAGCATTCGTCGTCGCTGCAGTTGAAGGCACGTTAACGGAGATCAATGGATTCTGTTCCTGATCGAGAAGCGTAGTCTGCTGGCTTATCGTCTTACCGGGAATTCCATAATTATCATACATACCGTTTATATCGCATTTTGCCCAGACGAGGTATGTTCCTGTAGTATATTGGGAATTTCCTGTATCCCAGCTCCAAGGAGTCTGGTAGGCAGGGCTCGAAAGAACAAGATTTTCAAGGGAATGTAATCCTCCTGAACTATCGAGAAGTGCTGAATATGTACCCCCACTGGGTGATTGGACAGACAGGGTAACTCCTTCTGTCGATGAACTCCCCCGCGAAAATATCGGATTCAAGTTAGAATCGATAATGAAAGCAGCCTGGTCCCCCCGCGGGATCCATTTGTTTGTCACATCAAGATTGATCGATGAATCTATCACCCTGACGCCGAGGTAAGGATCGGCTACAATGAAAGCAGGCGTTATACCATCCGGTCTCCCTTGTGAATTAAGCCGGTACCACGTTCCTATGTACGGCCCGAATTGCGAAGAGGATACGTAAAAATTTGAAGGTGACGGAATTGAGACCTGAGCGTCCGGAGAACTTGTCGGGATAGCAGCACCGGATGCCCACCAACCTACGGAAGTATCATTTCCCAATGCAGCAGCAACATTAAGACCCTGTTCGCCAATGAAAACAGTCCCACCTTGCTGGATAATTGTATACGCACCCGCCATTACCGGAACAGCAAGCAGAGATATGCATACAAAAACCATCCCAAGCCGTATCCTTGTGTCGGACAACATAACTTCAATTCTGTTTTGCTCTTAAAATAAGTGACGATCCATACTGGGGATTTATCGTATCCCCCCAATTAGAGAGCCTCGCGGGAGATTATGTACTATATTGGTTAAATTCAGGAGACCGCGTTATTCTGAACAGATCGAATCAAAATTCTGGTAAACCCTTTTCCCATCAACGGTATGGCTTACTTCTGGATGCCATTGAAGCCCGTAAATCTTTTCCTTGGGGCACGCTATAGCCTCCACATCACAAATACCGGAACTGGCAAGAAGCGTAAATTTTTCCGGCACCCTGCAGACTTCATCTGCATGTGAGGCCCAAACCGGAATTTTTTCCGGGTATCCTGAAAGGATATCACCATGGTCACGGATAGAAACTTCAACCGATCCATATCCCCCGGATTTTCCTTTACGAACCTCTCCGCCAAATTTTTTTGCGATAATGTGAAGGCCCAGGCAAATTCCCAGCACTGGAAGACCAAGATCCAAATACTCCACACACCTCCCAGCGCGCTCGATCGCCGGGCCTCCCCCAAGAATGATTCCCCGGTAACCTGAAGATACCTCTTCTTTAGGAGTACTGTTGGGAATTAGCGCAACTTCAATATCGAGATCTTTCAGGGCGCGGTGTATCAAATGATTGAACTGCCCGTAATTATTGACCACGCAGATGGGAAGCATTGTTACCAGATCCTTATGACAAATTGATTATTAAGACTGTTTAGCTGTATACCTGAACAATCTCAAAAATTTTCTGCTGAATCTGTTCCGGCGTAAAACCCATAACAGAGGCCATAAACATTGCCCCTCCGGCACCAGTCCCTTCCTTGACCTCGCCTTTGCAGTATCGGGCCAGTCCTGAGTGACCAAGAGCATCAAATCCCGGATTGACATAATACATCGGGACCCCAATCATCGCAGCAAGTTCCTGAACATTTGCCGTTCTGTCATCGCGGACAAATACTGTGGTTACTACTGCAGGGACAGGCCGATTCATGGCTTTAATCAGACCGCATACGGCCAGCATCTGAGTTCCTCCTGCTAGTACCAGTGTTCCAGTGTAGGTATGAGCAATGCCTGCTGCAACCGGTATCATTGGATCACCGGCATATTTTATTATCTCAAGAGGATCCCCCATCGCATTAGAAGGGATGCCATGTAACACCTGATTACATATCGCCTCTTTCTGATCGACAGGGTTGTTAACAAAACTGCTACTAACCGTAGCCGGGTATCCCAAGGCACGGAGGACGCACAGGGCGCTCGTTGTCCCACCAGGAACACATTCTCCAAGGATAAGCAAATCTCCAGATTCTGAAAGGAGTTTTCCGATTTCCTTACCACGGGAAAAAAGTTTTTTTGCCAGTGGCACGGCAGCACCAACCCGTGGATCATTCCCAACCTGTCCAAATGCATCCATATAAGGAACCGTCAGGGAGTATTTCAGGCCAGCATTAATAAACAAAGGAGAAACACCGGTGAGCTCGATCATAGCACGCGTAATGGAGGCTGGCGTAGGACAACCGGTCGGCGTGTTTGGCTTGACGGACTGGCTGGTTATCCGACCAGTTGTAACCAGTTCGGCATCAAGATTCGGCGTCAGGAGCGTTTGTTCAGGTGTTGGTCCTGCGCCAGAGATGCCTGGGATCGTTGAGATCACGGTATTTCCAAGTATTACACAAAAAACAGGATTTTTTCCAGAGATTTGGGGTGTACCGATAAGGAATGCCATGTATACTCAGAATATATTCATCTTTTCCCATTCTGTTTGAAGATATCGACATCTCGTGTCATAACTCTATAATAGGAGAGTATCCCATTAGATTTCTGAAATGTTTGAGATTGAAGATCGGCTGGAGAAGAAGGGGATTACCATTGATGCCATGGTGGATGCGGCTATGGGCCTTTACGTCTCCCACGGGATCCCGGAAGAGCAGGCTTCTCAAAATATCAAAAACAAAATGCTGAAATACCTTAAGGACCCGAATGTATCTTCGCTGCTCCTTGGTGCAGTGCTGCTCGAGGAAGAGCTTTTTGAAAAGCGCAAAAATTCAGAGATTGCTGAAGATCCAGTATTTTTATTAAGCGATGAGATTATCGGTATGGCTATTGCCGAATGCATTGGTGGAACGTATGCGAGATTCGAGTTTACCAGGTATGATCAGAAAAAACCGGGTATCCTCGCTACCCTTGGCCCTTTCCTTGATGACGCCGTCGCTGGTTTAATTGCAGGGTGTACTTCTCGATTGTACAGTGAATGTGTATGAAGTCGATACTGTCACTTTTACAGTTCACTACCATAATCCCTTTGGGAAAGCAGCAGGATTTTGATCTTTTTGCCCGGCATTCCTGGCTCTTCCCATTGGCGGGATATGTCATTGCATTTCTGGTCGCGATTCCGGTATTTTTTATTACGGACAGGACACTTGCAGCAGCTGTAGCAGTAGCAGGAGTTATTCTCCTTTCGGGAGCGCACCATTTCGATGGACTGCTGGATTTTGGTGACGGTTTAATGGCACAGGGAGATAGGGAGAAGAGGACTCGTGCTCTTACAGACCGGTACGTTGGAGCCGGGGGCATAGCAGCCGGACTCATTGTCACTCTTCTGCTTTTTGGAGGGCTCATTGGGGCTTCATCCGTTATCCCTTCACTGATTATTGGAGAGGTTTGTGCAAAATTTTCCATGGCCTTTCTTACTGCATATGGGACGCCCTTCAAAAATGGCATGCACAGTTACCTCCACCAGTCTGCGAGACCTTATTTCCCCTTCCTTTCGCTTCTTCTGTGCATTCCCCTTGTTTTCCTTCCGGTGTCACGTTTCCAACTTGCAGTCTCAGCGATAATTATGATATTGTGCCCCTTCGTGCTCAATGTCATATCTGAAAAACGGTTTGGGGGGATCAACGGTGATGTTGTGGGGGCTGCAAATGAAATAACCCGTGCGCTGGTTATTGTGGCATTAGCACTAGTATAAATTCTCCACATTTACTCCAAAGAGCAGGAAAGGACTGCCGCCCTTTCAAGGAATTGGAACGGTTGCAGATGATATAATTGTCCCACCTCCTCTCTTTCGAAGAGATCGATCTTCAATATAATTTTTGAAAACCTTCATTTTTATCGTCGTCACAGTCTATTGCAGATCCGTCCCGGACCAGTGCATTGAACATCAAAGCAGCATTCATAAGCGTTTCATCGGCGACACCTAGATGGCGGACATCGTTGAGGGCTTTTATCTGGGGGGATGGAGATAAACGTGTTCCTACCTTGACCCCCTGACAGTGCCTGCAGTATGCACAGTTGCTGTAAACAGATACAGGACCCGTTGTGCATTCTACAGTGACCCGGTTTTTTGAGACTTCGCGCTGGAAAGGTAGTGTTTTCATGAAAGAGAATTAGCAAACGAAGATATGAGAATATCGAATTGAATTCTCACCTGAAAAAATGGGGGCGGGAATCAAAATACTTTAAATAGATGCGTCTCATATATGTAATACTCGCATAGATAGACGGTATGCGGATAAGCCCACTTTGGGAGGAACGATTATGGCATCTGATAAGCCCCATTTGAATCTGGCTGTCATCGGACACATCGACCACGGAAAGTCAACCACTGTTGGTCGGATGATGTTCGAGACGGGTGCAGTACCTGCACATATTATTGAAGCCTACCGCAAGGAGGCTGAATCGAAGGGTAAGGCGACTTTCGAATTTGCTTGGGTCATGGATAACCTCAAAGAAGAGCGTGAAAGAGGTATTACGATCGATATTGCACACAAGCGGTTCGACACAGCCAAGTTTTACTTCACAGTCGTTGACTGTCCAGGACACAGAGACTTCGTGAAGAACATGATCACCGGTGCATCACAGGCAGATGCCGCAATCCTTGTCGTGGCAGCTCCCGATGGTGTCATGGAACAGACCAAGGAACACGTATTCCTTGCCCGAACCCTTGGCATCACTCAGATCATCATTGCCATCAACAAAATGGATGCAGTAAAATACGATGAGAAGCGCTACAACGAAGTCAAGAAGGATCTCTCCGATCTTATTAAGATGGTCGGATACAAACCTGAAGAAACTCTTTTCATCCCGATCAGTTCCCTTCAAGGCGTCAACATCAAGGTAAACAGCCCAGAAACACCGTGGTATAAGGGCCCCGCACTGATTACCGCACTTGATACATTCAAGGAACCTTCAAAACCAACCGACAAGCCACTTCGGCTGCCAATTCAGGATGTTTACAGCATCAGCGGTATCGGAACCGTGCCGGTCGGTCGTGTTGAAACCGGAATTATGAAGAAAGGTATGAAAGTTAGCTTCATGCCCGCGAACAAGGATGGAGAAATCAAGTCCCTTGAAATGCACCACGAGGAAATTCCGCAGGCATTACCCGGTGACAACATCGGTTTCAACGTCCGTGGAATTGCCAAGGGCGATATCCGCCGCGGAGATGTCTGCGGTCCTGCTGACCAACCCCCGACAGTTGCCGAAGAATTCACTGCACAGGTCGTTGTTCTTCAGCACCCCAGTGCGATCACCGTTGGGTACACCCCGGTCTTCCACTGCCACACAACCCAGACTGCATGCACATTTATGGAGCTCAAGAAGAAACTTGACCCACGCTCTGGTCAGACCAAGGAAGAGAACCCCACATTCTTAAAAACCGGTGATGCGGCAATTGTCGTGATCAAACCGACAAAACCCATGGTCATTGAGAATGTCAAGGAACTTCCGCAGCTGGGCAGGTTTGCCGTCCGTGATATGGGAGCAACGATCGCTGCCGGTATGTGCATTGCGATTCAGCCGAAACAGATGAGATAATATTTTTGGTGATCGATATGCAAAAAGCCAGAATTCGCCTGACAGGAACAGATTTTAATAAGGTAGAGACGGTCTGTGACAGGATCCGCGAGATAGCTGAACGCACAGGAGTAAATCTGGCTGGACCCATCCCGCTTCCGACAAAAAGGCTTGTTGTGCCAATCCGTAAAAGTCCTGACGGAGAAGGCACAGCAACCTTTGATCGCTGGCAGATGAGAGTGCATAAAAGACTCATCGATATTGACGCAGATGAGCGTGCGCTCCGCCAGCTGATGCGGATTCAGGTGCCAAAAGATATTGGAATTGAAATTGTATTAGAAAGTTGAAGGTGCGGCCTGTGGAAAAAGCCGCTTTTTTTTCCGACAGAATAAAACAAATTTTTACTTATGAAAGAGTATTTCTTTTAATTTTCCTGCTTGCTATTATACTACGATTCTGGCATCCGGATCTTAAATTATTCCATCATGACGAAGCAATTCATTCGTGGTTTTCTTTTAATCTCCTGACAAAAGGATCGTGGGTTTACGATCCCAGTTATCATGGCCCCTTCCTTTACTATGTTACTGCCGGGATGTTTTCGCTCTTTGGTGCCTCAGATCTGGTAGCGAGGTTACTCCCAGCATTGTTCGGTACATTACTCGTACCGCTCGTTTATTTTATTTACCGGCTGGGGTATATCACAAGGGCACAAACCCTGATCATTGCACTTTTCCTCGCAATTTCCCCTGATATGGTGTATTTCTCCCGTTTTCTCCGTCATGACATCTTTATGCTTTTTTTCACGATGCTCCTTCTTGTCGCCATTCTTTATTATTTTGAACGGGGGCAATTGCGGTACGTCATTATTGCAGCAATTGCAGCTGGCGGAGCATTGTGTTGTAAAGAAGAGATGCCTTTCATATTGTTGATTTTTATTACCTTTTTTGGGTTCGCAATATGGAGAAAACGAATCAATCTGCCCCCACAATGGAAAAATGACCTTATTATCGGATTATTAATAATAATCGGCATCCTCATCACCCTTTATTCTGCATTCGGGATGCACCCTGAAACCCTTGTGGGACAAAATTTCCAGATAAATTCAACAGGATGGTATCAAGCGATCGATCACTGGGTGGCTATGTCTAACGAGCAGCGTCTTGGCGGCCCGTTTTATTTCTATGTCCCCCTGTATCTATTGTACGAAGTTCCGATCTTCCTCCTTGCTATACTTGGGACATTACAATTTATATTCGAAGATTTCAACCTGATCCTTACCGGCAAACGTGTGAAAAACTGGCTGTCAGTGCGTCAATTCAAACTTTCAATCAACGATCTGGCTCTAACCAGTAAGACTCAACTCAAAAGTGCAAAGGTTGTCGATCATAAGTCGGATCTCTTCTTCCAGCTTTGTATTTACTGGATGATCCTGACAATGGCATTTTATGCATATGTTGGTGAAAAAGTGCCATGGCTTATCATCCACCAGCTGCTCCCAATGTGTTTTGTCGCTGTCTACAAGCTGAACTGGCAGAAAGCTGCTTTTGCCCTAATAGGATGCCTGTTTTTAATACTGATGACCTGGCACGTCGCTTTTATCTCAGCAGACATAAACGAACCCATTGTTCAGGTTCAGAATTCAGAAGATCTCAGGCAGGTCATGGGTATAATAGATAATTCAAGTCAAGTTGTTCTGGCATCAGAAGATTATTGGCCTTTACCGTGGTATTACCGGGGTGATCAATGGGATAAGATCACATTCTACGGCCAGAAAGAGGATATTAATGTTCTCACAAAGAACAGTCCCGGCGTTATTATCCTCCACGATACAGAAAGTTATGACACAATACCAGGCTATAATAAAACGACCTACAAACTGGATTATTGGTTCTCTTTCTATGATAACCAGGACAGGCTGTTAGATTATTATTTCCACCGCGATGGGACGATGGGAAGTATTAATCTCGATGTTTTTACCATGCATCGTTAAGAAGATCTTTTTTTTAATTCTGTTGAAAGCTTGATTCACTTTGAGAAATATTCGTTAACCGGTAGGACCTTGCCCTGACACCAGAGCCTTTGTACCCCCTACCCTTGCCGATAGAAATTACTTGAAGGAAGGTGCTTGTAGGAAAAACAGGGAACAGGTTTGATAATTATTTTTCATTCCTGATGGAATCTTGAAAGTATAAAAAAGGAGTTAATTTATCCAAGCTCATCCCATCGGGAACGTTTACGGTAAATTATAACACCAACAACAATTAACACAACGACTACCACACCAACACCAATCAGCAGCACACTGGAACTGAAGAGTCCCCCAATCCATCCAATGATATCAAATGATGTGGGCTGATTATACCAGAACAGAGCATCGTTGTAGGATTGATTCCCTTCGGTATATGCCTGTTCGGCTTTCGATCGTGCCGATGCATAGTTACCGTTGGTCACGAAATCATTGGCTGCCGATATATAACTCACGGCAATTTCCCGTTCATTTATAATTGTAGATAATTTGGGATCGTTTGCAGTACTTGTGTTGCCCTGGAAAAATGCGATCAACGTATCCACATTATTGACGGGTCCCTGAGCAGTCGAGATCTCAGCTTCTGCCCATGATTTGTCAAGGAGGGACTCTCCAGTAGAGATATCGGATGTCGCGGTAGTGACTTCATTTAATGCGGCGGTGTATTGAGAAATGGGTTGTGCCTGAGCTGCAGTGATCTGGCTCTGGGCTGCGTTGTATTGTGCTTCTGCTGCTGATGTGTCAACACCAAGTGCTGATTTTTCGTCTATATCGGTTTTCAGTTGGCTGAGCTGGGCGTTCGCGTTGGCTATTGCTGAAGTAACGTCGCCGGGATTAACTACTAAGGCGGTCACAAGGTACGGTGTACCGAGCTGATTGCCGTTGGTATCTTCTTCATAAATCTGGACTAATGTCTGGTTCGTAGACTGCGTTACGGTAGGTGTAGTCCCAGACAAGGTAACGCCGACCGAAACGTCATCACTTGACTTATACGTCAGCAAAAAACTACTGATATCAAGCGTCTCCTCTGCACTTTGAGTGGGTGCAGTCGGATTTCCGTTCACATAAATGATGTATGACCATTGAGGTGAAGTGAGTGCAGTTGACATTACAAGATCGTTCAGGGTCGTTGACCCGCTGGGCTCTTGTACCGTAAATGAAAGATCTACAGTCGTGCTTGGAGATAATGCCCCGCTGTTGGGGTTTATTGTCATTGAGTTTACGGTAAATGCATCTGAAACTACTGGCACAAGGAGTGCTAGCAGGGCCATAATCAAAATTAACTTTTTCAATCCCATCATCATTAGCCTCATTCGAACAACGGTTCGATACCTTCTTCAAACATATTCGATTTCTTCTCCTTGGATTTTATAACCTCTTCTTTTGTTTCCTTTGCAATATCAAGAAGTTCCTTGATACGGGGAGCATTCCCGACAGTTGCTAGCATTACGACTGCAGCGACATATTCGCTGTTTACCGGATAATCTCCTCCCCTCACTTCAACGCCAGCTATATTCTCTTCAACCCAGCTTTTGGCTTTTTCCACGCCTTTTCGATCCATCTCATCCGGCGGTCCGGCAATAAGGACCAGCGCCCGTTCGGCCGTCGAATAATCACAGGGAAGCGTAAGGCGACCAAGCATTGCACGCCGGACAAGACCGACAATTTTTGCCGACCGGTCCTCACCCATGAGTACTTGTTCATTTGCCTCTTTCTTACCGCCGAAGGTATCCTTGATATTCTCCCGGATACCCCCCAATATCCCTCGCTGCTGTTTGGTATGAGAACTGATAACATCGCTGATGGCATAACCTACAGAGGTGATACCCCCGCCACGGAGGGTGTTGATAATCTCACTCGAGTCCACGACCATCTCACCAACACCCATCCGGCCCACTTCACCTGCGCGGAAGAGGATGGCAAATCTCCTGACAACCTCATTATTAAGCCTGTGGAAAGCACTTTTTACGCTCTCTCCTTCGTTTTTCCACGCACTGTTATCAAAAATGAACGTATTGTCAGCCTCGTTTACCAACGTCGTCAAACTGCGTGCGGCATTATAGGAATAAAGCCTCCCCTCTTCCGGTGCCGGAATTATACCCAGTGCATAGACCGGCTCCCGGTAGATTCGTTTGAGATGGCGTGCAAGCACCGGAGAGCCGCCAGAACCGGTTCCTCCTCCTAATCCTGCAACTATTACAAAAGCGTCAATATCGTGGGTTCCCCGGGAATCAACGGCATTAATGATGCTGTCTATCTCATCGGCGGTGACCCTCGCCCCGGTCACATTATCAGTTCCCACTCCGTGACCTTTTACCAGCGTCTGGCCGATAAGAATTCGATCTTTTAATTCAATATGTTTGAGACCCATCAGATCGGTCCGGGCGGTATTGACTGCAATACCCCGGAAACTGTTGGTCCCGAGCTTCTTGTCCTGTTCAATGAACATGTCGACAATTTTGCCCCCGGCCTGACCAAAACCAATGAAAAATACCCGCATCTGGTTACACCATCCAATGGGCTGACGGATAGATATTCTCTTTTAATTCTTTTAAGTTCTTTGTCTTAAGAACTTTAATTTCGACAATACAAAAACTTTCTTACAAAATTCCGTCACATTTCGTCGCATCTTTTCAAGATAGTTGCAAAGCCTTTTTCATTGGATGCCGGACAAATAGTACCAGTAGCACACCATGAAAATAGGGATACTCGGGGGAGGCTTGTGCGGGCTTGTTGCCGCCAATGCCTTAGCCGGAGAGCATAACGTGGTAATGTTCGAGAAGATGCCCTTCCTCGGAGGGTGTCTTGCATCGTACCATATCGATGAATATTGGATCGAACGATACTACCATCATTGTTTCTCCGGTGATGAGCAACTTTTTACCCTTATCCGGGAACTCGGGTTATGGGATAAACTTGAATGGCGGGAAGGTAGCACCGGCTACTTTTCCGGAGGTACACTTTACCCGCTTACAACACCTTTGCAAATCCTGCGTTGGCCGGAACTATCGCTCATCGATAAAGCAAAACTTGCCTTGATGACTCTTCGTGCCAAAAAAACGGATCCTCTTTCTCTGGATGATATCCCGGCTGAAACATACATCCTCGAACACCTCGGTTCCCGTATTTATTCTTCATTCTTTGAACCTCTGCTGAGAAGTAAGTTCGGAAAAAACCGGAGTAAAGTATCGGCGGCATGGCTTATCAGCCGCATTGCCATCAGGTCAAATAGGGGTGCCTCCGGTGAACATCTCGGATACCTGAACGGTGGTTTTCATCAGATTATTGACAAGCTTGAAAAATCCATAATGGATAAAGGTGGCATTATTAACCTGCAGACGCCGGTTACATCTCTCTCAAAAAATGATACCCAATGGGAGATCAATGGTGAAAAAGTGGATGTTGTCTTATCCACGATTCCACCAACAGAACTCGCAAATATAGCCGGGATTACGATGCCGGATATTCCCTACCAGGGAGCAGCCTGCATGACCATGGGAATTGAACGCGATGTCTGCAAAGGGGTATATTGGATCAATATGAAAGACGAAGGGCCATACGGCGCGGTTGTGGCACATACGAATCTGGTCCCAAAAGAACGATACGGGGAACATATCGTCTATTTAGCTTCTTATTTCAGCGGTTCTGTCCCCGCGCGACTTGACCAGAAGATGAGAGAGGATTTCTGTTCGCGTTTCAGTCTGAAGGAAAACGAGATCCACTGGAGCAGGATGGCCATAGACTCCTGGGCCGGGCCCATCTATACCACCGGATACCGCTCACTAATCCCCGCTTATGAAAAACACGGCGTCTATCTCGCCGGGATGTTTTCTGAGGAAAATTACCCTGAAAGGAGTATGGAGGGATCAATCAGAGCGGGTAACCGCATTGCTCAATACATCCGGGAGAAAGTACATTGATAGCAAAACCCGAAGTGACTGCGATCATTCCGGTCTATAACGACCAGCCTGCTCTCGAACACGCGCTTCCGGAATCACTTAAAACGCTCGCCGAGATTACAGAAAACTTCGAGATAATTGTCGCTGAAGATGGAAGTACTGATGGAACTGCAGAATTTGTCCGGGCATGCGAACTACAATCAGACCGGGTAAAGTTATTACATTGCGATACACGCCAGGGACGGGGAAAGGCCCTTAACAGGGCAATAAGAAAAGCACAAGGCTCGATTGTTTGTTACTACGATGTCGATCTGGCCACGGATATGCAGCATCTCCCCGATCTCATCGATGCAATCCGGAAAGGAGCTGATATTTCCACAGGATCACGCCTTCTCCCCACGAGCGACATCCAACGAACCGAAGGCCGCGAAATCGCAAGCAGATCCTACAATTTTCTTGTCAGGCATATCCTCGGAAGCAGAATCTTCGATCACCAATGTGGGTTCAAGGCTTTTAACAAGGAAAAAATCCTCCCGGTTCTTCCCTTGATCCGGTCGAACCACTGGTTCTGGGATACGGAACTACTTGTCAGAGCACAGAGAAAAGGATATACGGTCATAGAATTTCCCGTCAGGTGGAGGGCAGGTAAAGGAACAACCGTCAGGATAAAGGACGTATTTGAGATGGGGTCCTCTATCCTGCGTCTCTGGTGGCAGATTCATGTATCGAAAGATTAGTGCAATACTGATCCCAACCCTTATTGCGGTCGGGATAATTGTATACATGCTCTACCGTGTCTGGGGGGATTTGCTTACCGCACTCCAGCATATTGTTCCTGTTTACCTGGGTGCGGCGATAATCTTCTGCCTTTTAGCGTGGTGGTTACGGGGGTGGCGATACCATCGGATCCTTCTTGGTCTCAATTACCAGATTGGTGTTGTCTTCTCAACGGCGTGCGTCTTTGTAAGCCAGACCGTCAACCTTATTGTCCCCGCAAGACTTGGAGATTTCGTAAGGATCTTCATCTTAAAACACGATTACAAAACAACCTATTCGGAGGGCATCTCTTCGATAGTAGTAGAGCGGGTCTTTGATATTATTGCAATTGCCCTGCTGGGAGCGGCATCCCTGTTTTTTATCCCCAATCTCCCCGGATGGATCAATATCTACATCTACATCATGATCGCCATCCTCGCAGTATCTCTTGCGTTCTTCATTCTCCTCATATTTGTCGGGAAACTGACTACAACCAACAAGTATGTCAAATTCATATTGACCATGCTTGAGGAAATCAGAAGGGCTTCGCTGTCGTTTCGCTCTATCATTATTCTTGGAGTCTCATCCATCGTCATCTGGATGCTAGATACCCTTGTCTGCTATTCTGTGGCAACAATGTTTGAACAACGGATTCCATTTGCCGTAATTCTTCTTGCAATTGTACTTGGAAATCTTGTAAAAGCAGTACCGATTACACCGGGGGGGATCGGAACTTATGAACTTGTTGTGTCGGCGACATTTGCTATCACCGGTGTTGCACCTGCAGTGGCGTTTCTGATCGCTGTTATCGATGATCTCATCAAAAATCTGTTCACACTCGCTGGAGGGATCGTCTCGATCTACTATCTTGGCGACTGGGTGATCCCCACAATAAAGTCGGCAATCTCCTCGAAACTGGACGGAGGAAAAAATCCTGACACCTGAGTTCCAGATCCTTTGCGTTGCAAGCTGGCTTGTCGTGGTAACGTTTTTGCAGCTTTCGCTCTATCCGTCCCTGAAAAAATGCCTGGATCAATACGCTTTTCCAGCCTCCTTTGCGGCATCGCTCCTTATCTTCACCATCCTGACCTGGTATTGCGGCCTTGTTCAAATCCCTGTACAGCTTGCGCTTGTACCTTTCATTCTGCTCTTTGGTTACCATATTTACCGTCATGATTATGCATGGAACGAACTGAAAAAAGAGTGGAAATGGGAACTCGTTTTCCTGATCTTCTTTTTTTTGATGCTCACGGTCAGGTTTGTCAACCCGACCATATCTTATGCCGAGAAATTCATGGACCACGGTTTCCTTGCATCCATCATGCGAAGCCCGGTCGTGCCCCCGCTTGATCCTTGGTTTGCCGGGGGTACGATGGACGTCTATTATTATCTGGGCTACTGGATGTTTGGCTGCCTTGGCATTGTCAGCGGGGTCCCATCAAACATCGCGTTCAACCTTTCGCTGCCGACAGTTCTTGGCATTGCGGCAGTCATGGTCTATGCGATCGGCTCCCTGCTCCTCGAGCGGTTCCACTGGCTGCCTCTCCTCCTCTTCTTCCTGCCCAATCCCTCGTTATTTTACCAGATTATAATCGGGAACGGACTCAGCACAGCACTCTGGAACAGTACCCGCACAATCACCAACACCATTAACGAGTATCCGTTGTTCTCGTTTACCTGGGGAGATCTCCATGCCCATGTCATATCGGTCTTTAACCAAGTATTTTTTATTTTTCTGCTTATTTATCTGTACAAATACTGGGAGTCCCTTGAAGCGAGAAGCAAATGGCTGGTGTGCGGTCTTGCTGCACTAAGTCTTGGCTCAATGCCGCTGATCAATACCTGGGATGTCCTCATTTATGCCCCAATTACCATCATCATCGTAGCATTGATCCTATTCCGGGAATGGAAGCAAGGAAACAGGTTTTCATCCTGGATCCAGCTTATCGTGATCCCCCCAGTTTCTGTTCTTATTTTTCTTCCCTTTTACTTGGTGCTCAAAACCAGTACCGGGGGCATAGGCATTGTAAAAACGCCATCTGATCCGTTCCAGTTCCTGCTGGTAAACGGCTGGTTTATCGCCATTTTCCTGCTGTTCCTCATTAAGGATATCCGGGAGCGGCCGTATCTTGTGGTTATCGCTGTCCCGTTTATCCTTACAGGGTATTTTGCCGCCGCAATTGCTGCCATCCCCCTTATCTATTTCATCGCAAAAAAGGAGCGCAACATTCCCGATATTCTTGCCATCTTCGGGCTTTTGATCCTCATTCTCGTAGAGCTGTTATATCTCAAGGACAATATGGGAGATACTTATTTCCGGATGAACACGGTCTTTAAGTGTTACCTGCCCGCGTGGATTATCCTCAGTATCAGCGCATTTACAATGGTAGGGATGTGGTTTTCCAAGCCGGGACGTATGCCGGTTATTCCCGCTAAAAAAAGTGCAGCTCTCGCTGTTCTGGTTATCGGGCTTCTCTTTGTCATTCCATTTAATGTTCCCCTTAATCAATACTACGTAGGAGGAACTCTCGACGGACTCAGTTATCTCGACACCACCCATCCCGGTGATGCCGGAGGGGTAGCGTACCTCAGGAACCTTACCGGCAACGAACGCATAGTTGAAGCCATTAGTGGAGACTATACCTATTATTCCCGGATCTCTTCGTTTACTGGTATTCCATCAATAGTCGGACAGCCATTCCACGAATTTATGTGGCGCGGAGATACCACCGGCTGGTATAGTGCCCGGCCTGCAGACGTCAGGTCAATCTATGAAAATCCCGATCAGACGGTTCTTCTCATGAAAAAATACAACGCAACCCTTCTCTACGTCGGTGATTTGGAAAGACAGACCTATAATGTGAGCCTGCCGGCAACCGGGCTTGATCAGGTTTATTCAGGGCAGGGAACGGATATTTACCGCATTGCCGCGTGATGCGCACAACAGGCATTTTGCGAAGTACAGGCCTGAAGATATCCTACCGCTCACAAACCTTTATTTCTGCTCCTGATGAAATGATATGGCTGCATCACTGCTGACTGATGAGTAATGAAGGGGCAAACTGGCTCCTGAATGAGGTGAGTTATGGCAAAAGGATACGTAAAAACCGAGGCTCCTGAAGAGCTCCAGAACAAGGCGCTTGAAGCCCTTGAAGTTGCAAGAGACACCGGGAAGATCAAGAAAGGTTCCAACGAGGCCACAAAAGCCATCGAACGCAGCGCTGCACTGCTTGTTTTAATCGGCGCTGATGTTGAACCCCAGGAGATTGTTATGCACCTGGCTCCCCTGTGCGATGAGAAAAAGATCCCCTATGTCTTCATAAACAAACAAAATGACATTGGTGCCGCCAGTGGCCTTGACGTAGGTTCCGCCGCCGCAGCGATCGTCAAGCCCGGTAAGGCAAAAGAAGTGATTGAGGATCTCGCAAAGCAGCTGGTTGCCTTAAAGGCATAAGGTGAAATCATGGCTGACGACGCAACGCCCGCTGAAGTCATCGAGGTTGTCGGTTCCACCGGAATGCACGGGGAAGCGATGCAGGTCAAGTGCCGGATCCTTGATGGCAATAACAAGGGGCGCATAATCACCCGCAACACGGTGGGCCCTATCCGGGAAGGAGATGTTATCATGCTCCTTGAGACCGAACGCGAGGCAAAGAAACTATCGAGGCGGTGAACCGGATGGTCGAACAACATATCTGCAGTTTCTGTGGAGTACAGCTCGAACCGGGCACCGGCAAGATGTTCATTAAAAAAGACGGTACGATATTTTATTTCTGCAGCACAAAGTGTCAGAATAACCACAAACTGGGCAGGGTTCCCCGCCGGGTTGAGTGGACAGCTGCAGGGCAGAAAGGTATAAAGAAGGAGTAATCCTTTTTATGGATCGCACTTTCGTCATGGTCAAGCCTGATGGTGTTCAGCGAGGTCTCGTCGGCGATATTGTCTCAAGGCTGGAGAAAAAGGGACTTAAACTTGTCGCAGCCCGATTCGAGGTACTCCCCGAGACAAGGGTCACTGAACAATACCGTGAACACCTTTCGAAAGCCTTCTTCCCATCCCTGAAAACATATATCATGGGAGGCCCGTGTTTCCTGATGATCTGGGAAGGAAGGAACGTTGTCGCAATTGTTCGTAAGATTATCGGCGCGACAAACCCGCAGGAAGCGGCACCAGGCACCATCCGGGGCGATTTCGGTATCGATATCGGTAGGAATGTAATTCACGCCTCCGATTCACCCGAGAGTGCTGCCCGGGAGATCGAAATCCACTTTAAACCTTCAGAACAATTCGGATATACCCGGATCGATGAATCCGTGTTATACGAATATTAACCTTTTTTACCGTAACCTCTATCATCCATAAGAACGGTCTTATCTTCATGGCCGGCGACCTTTTGAGTTTTTCTCTGCTGTGCATCTCTTCCCTTATCATAATTGTAAATCCACTGGGAGCAACGCTGACTTATATATCCCTGACAGAAAACCTAGAAAAGTCGTTAAAATTGCAGATATACCGGGATGCCTGCACCATCGCACTCATTATTCTCGTCGTCGTTGGCATCGCTGGTACAATTATCCTTCAGGTTCTTGGAATCTCCCTTGAAGCATTTCGGATCGCCGGGGGAATCCTGCTCTTTGGCATTGGTATGGAAATGGTATACGCAAAGACTTCGCGCACCAAGCTGACAGCGACCGAGAAATATGAATCGCGGGACAATGAAGACGTCGCAGTCATGCCACTGGCTATCCCGATGATCGCTGGTCCCGGGGCGATCACTACAACAATCGTACTCACCAACGAAGCTACCGGTATGTCCACTGTCGCATGGCTTGTGATTTTTGCATCGATCGGCATTGCGATTGCAATCACCTATTTTATGATGAAATACGCAGACTATATCATAAGCAAGATCGGCCAGCGACAATACCGTGTTATCAACCGGCTGATGGGGATTCTGCTTATTGCTATAGCCGTCCAGTTTGTAATAACGGGAATAAAAGTTGCGTTTCCGCTGATGGGAGGATCGTAAAATGTCTGAATGGGATATAACAACGGTAGGCCTGATACTTGTCGGTTGCAGTATTATTGCTGCAGGTCTTATTCTGGCTGCAATGCTTCTGGGTTTCCTCCATTCAATGGCTCAGTTCCTTTTACTCACCGCAATTATTCTTGTGGTCATGGGTGCGGTAGTTATCCTGTATGTTGACCATAAAAACGGACAGGATACCGGCTCGTAATTTTTTTTGGAGACGGTGCGATGCGGTGCTGCAGCGCTCAGATAAAAGGCGTTTGGGAATCCCCCGGAAAAACGCTTGAAATGGCAGAGGATATTTTTGATGATGCCACCCGCTCCGGGGCAGCCCTTATCTCTTTTCCCGAACAGTTTGCCACCTGCTGGGACCCGGGTTCAACGAAGAATATCGAAGATATCACCGGTCAGACGGTAACCGGACTTTGCAGACTGGCAAAAAAACACTCGATCGCCGTCGTCGGATCTTTCCGCGAAACCTGCTTGCCAAAACCAAAGAATACTGCGATAGCAATTGGTCGTTACGGTGAGATTCTTGCAAGGTACGCAAAGATCCACCTCTTCACACCAGGACACGAAGATCATGCTTTTTCGCCAGGCACCAGGCTTACAACTTTTACTTTCGCAGGAGTCCGTTTTGGCCTTGCAATATGTTATGATCTTCGTTTCCCGGAGATTTTCCGGTTGTACCGGCGGGAGAGTGTTGATGCGGTTATTGTTCCCGCCGCGTGGCCGGAAAGCCGGCTCCACCATTGGGAACTCTTCATCCGTTCCCGCGCGGCCGAGAACCAGATGTATATCGTGGGCGTAAATACAACCGGCACAAACCCCGTCGACAGGTATGCCGGTATGTCAATGACTGCCGATCCCTATGGAACGATCATCGCAAAAGCAGGTAAAGAAAACGAACTATTGTATTATGAAATTGATCCCCGTGTCGTGGAAACTGCCCGCCGGGACTTTCCGGTGGAAAATGACCACAAAGACGACTTATATGTCTCCCTCCTTCGGAAGGGACCAATTTAGGTTCTTCTTTTTAACGCTTGTCTATATGTAGCCGGAAAACCAATAGATAGCCATGTACCATCTCGTATGCGTTCACTGCGGTACGACGTATCCCGCTGACGAGATCCTCTATAACTGTAAAAAATGCGGCCATCTCCTTGCCGTGAAATATCCTCTCGATGAAATTACGGTAAGTCGTTCAATATGGAATGCAAGACCGCTCTCGGTCTGGCGATATAAGGAACTCTTGCCGGTAACTATCGAGCCGGTCTCTCTTTTCGAAGGAGGCACACCCCTGTATCATCTAAAACGCCTCGGGAACGAGATGGGCCTCAAACACCTCTATGCCAAACATGAAGGCATGAATCCTTCAGGTTCTTTTAAGGACCGGGGGATGACGGTAGGTGTCTCGATGGCGCTCCAGCTCAATAAAAAAAGTGTAGCCTGCGCAAGCACGGGAAATACCTCGGCAAGCCTTGCAGTCTATGCAGCAAAGGCCGGCATTCCTGCAATTGTTCTGCTCCCGGCCGGCTATGTGGCTGTGGGAAAGGTGGCCCAGGCACTGATGCACGGAGCAAAGGTCATTTCAATCCGGGGAAACTTCGATCGTGCGCTCGAAATGGTCCACGATCTCTGCCTCACCCACGGATTGTATCTCCTGAACTCGATCAACCCCTATCGTCTGGAAGGCCAGAAGACGATCGGGTTTGAAGCTATCGACCAGCTGGGTTGTGTTCCTGATCGTATTGTCCTGCCGGTAGGAAATGCAGGAAACATCTCTGCCGTCTATAAAGGGCTTCTGGAGCTTGAAGCGCTCGACTTTATCGACCGGCTGCCAAAGATGACCGGCATCCAAGCCGCAGGATCAAGCCCTATAGTCAGGGCAATAAAAGAGAACCTGCCTTCAGTAATAACTGAAACACATCCCGAAACCATAGCCTCAGCAATCAGGATTGGCGCTCCCGTTAATGCCGAAAAAGCGCTCGTGGCAATCCGTAAAACCGGTGGAACGGCAGAATCAGTAACCGATGAAGAGATTCTTGCGATGCAACGCGATCTTGCACGAAAAGAAGGGATTGGCGTGGAGCCGGCATCTGCGGCGTCGGTTGCCGGTATCCGCAAGCTCTGCGAGGCGGGCGCAATCGATCGCGATGAGAAAATCGTATGTGTAGTTACCGGTCATCTCTTAAAAGACCCGGATACAGTGATCAAACAATGCGAACCACCATTAGAGATCGACGCAGACCTGCCATCGCTGCTCTCTGCGCTGCACTTATAATTTTTGTTATAGCACCCACCGGGGCACTCAACGCCACCTACGCAGTGCTTCCCAACGCTACCTCGTATGCCGCCCAGGTGGAAATTACCGATACGTCAACGTACCAGTTCGCAAACGCGGATTTACTCGGGGAAAATATCCCGGTCAACGTCACGAACGTATCCCTGATTGCAGACAATGGCACACCGGTGAATTTTAACGGTAGTGCCGAATGGATGGCTCCGTCAATTATCACATTCCCAAAAGGCAACTATACCATCTCCTACGAGACATCCCTCCAGGACAACCAGATCCAGGGATCATTTCTTGAACCATACAACGTAAGTGTGTTCCTGCCCGTGCAGTATGATGTGCGTAATCCGCTCCTGGCCACGTTGAGTCCCGGGGCAAATGTGACCCGGTTTCCGGACAATACAACGGCGATAACGTGGAATGACACGACATCGTTCAACCTCCGGTTCTACGATCAGGCCCGGGAAGACCTTCTTTACGTGTTTGGCGAATTCATGATAATTCTCGCAATTATCCTGCTCACACCGTTTTTACTCATGAGAAAACCACTTGAATAAAAATCCCAGCCATTTTTAATAGTGAATCCCTGCATGGGGATATTATGCAGGGTCTGTTCAAAAACGGCAGGAATTATATCAATGTCAACCCAGCTCAGGCATAATGATACGGGTCACCGCAGTGGCAACCGGAAGAGTTCAGGGCGTAGGATACCGTCAATATGTATCAGACTGCGCTCACCAGCTTGGCCTGCACGGCTCGGTGCAGAACATGCCTGATGGCTCTGTTTGCATAATTGCAGAAGGGTCCCCGGCGGCTCTTGATGACTTTATCCGTCTTGTGCGGGCTCGTGAGGATCCAGTTATCCGTGTTGAAGATCTGCAGGTAACAGAAGGCGAAGCTACTGGAGAGTTCAAAGGATTCTGGGTGGAGTGGTGAAAAACGCGTGAACGTTAGCCCGAAAAGAACCTGTAAATCAGGATAAAAAAGGTAAGATTTACTGGAGCCCGAATGATTTCAGGGTTACGTCGTTATTAACTGCACCGACGTGATAGACACTGCCATCGGAAAGCTCGTTTATAACAACTTCTGCCGGAGAGAAGAGGGAAGTATCGATCTTGTAAAAGTCATATCCCGCTTCCTTGAAGATGTCGTTGAACGGTTTACCATAGCCCTTGGAGTTGCTGCTGGGGATCTTCTGGAGGTAATCCTTGATTTCCGGCGCATTCATGGTAAGCTGGATCTGGCCATGATAGATGGTCGCATCGTTTGTGACCCCCATCGCCCGCTTCGCCCCCCTGACCGGCGGGATGGGAGCCGTTCCGATTGCTGATGAGATTTTCCTTGTGTCAAACCCAAGTTCGTTTAACTTGTAGATCGCGGTCTCCACGCAGCGCCCGGAAACCTGGATGGATCCAACAATCGAAGAGGTCGGCGCAACCACGGCGCAGGCGTTTGCCACATCAACATGGCATTCCTCGGCAATCTTCTCCATGACCTCACCGTTTGGCAGGTGATCGGATTCAAGGCAGATCACCGCACAATCGTAGTCGTCCTCGTAATCAATCACTTCAAACGTATGCTTGGGCTTAAGGGAAAGCGCCCGTGCAGGACCACTCCCCATGGCAAAGTAGTTACCAACCTTCACGGTCCAGCCAGCCTTCTGGGCCCCGAGACAAGCAATCGAAGGAAAATCGGTATTCACATCGATAAACGGCTGGGGGAATTCTTTTATCTGCCCCATCCGGAAGTTGACCTCCCCGAGACCGCCCATGCAGATCTCGGTAAATGCCCGTCCTGCTGCATACCCTCCCCGGGTACTTACTCCACAGTCTACGATACGTGCGCCGTTATCCAGTTCATGGTAAGCTGCGTTGAATTCCTCGGCCAGATCGGCGAGATTGTCGAATATTTCAAGTGCCAGTTCGTTAACACTTAACATAGAAAAACCCCTGTCTCATAAGATGAGGGTTCACAAATAGATAAGATTTTTGAAAATATTTCGACGACTTTATAAAAGATAGTCAAGAACCTTGGCCGGCTCGTACCGGAGCGTGATGACCCGGGTCCTGCCTTTCCCGCCACGGTACTGGAGATTGACCAGTCTCATTGCATCCATCTTCTTGATAATCTCATAGAACCGGGTATATCCGATAGGCACCTGCTCTTTTATGGATTTGTATACCTCCCCGGCATTCATTTCGGCACCTGACGCACTTGTCGTGGCAAGCTCCCTGAGTATCCTGCGCTCTTCATCCTTAAGGGTTCTCAAGGTATATTCGAGGTGGAGGTACTTGGAGACGGCATATGCACCGCAGATATCCCCGCGCTCGATACTGCGGCGTGCATCCCTTTCTGCATTAAGTGCCGCTCTTTTCAGGAGATCAATACCTACCCGCAGATCGCCGCTCTTCTGGGTCTGTTCCACGACAAGGTCCAGCATCTCATCACATAATACACCGGCAAAAAAACCCTGCGTTGCCCGGGCCCTCATGATATCTTCAACCTCTGCATTCCCGTACGGAGGGAAATAAATCTCTGTAGGACGGAAAACCGATGCAACCCTGGCATCAACTGCACGGGAGAGATCGACGTCCGGGTCACTGATAATAACAATCACCCCGATCCGTACACCCTCGTAGGATTCATGGGCCCGCAGAAGCGTGTAAAGGACTTTGTTGAGTTCGTTTTCGTAGAGCAGGTAATTGGCATCATCAAGTGCCACAAGCAACACACATTCCTCTTTCTGGAGGATTCGCGCGACTGCATCAAAGACCTGTTTAAATGAGGTTCCTGAAGATGGAGGGAGGTGGCCGGAAAGTTTCCGGTATATCTGGGAGAGGATTGCAAACTTGGTATTATCAATCTGGCAGTTGACCACGACCGGTACCAGTTTCTTTGTGGTCTCTTCGATCTCCTGGAAAAGTTTCCTGATGCTGGTGGTTTTCCCGGAACCCGGGAGACCCTTACAGACAGTGTTGAGCGGTCGCCCACCCCGGAGACCCGGCCGGATCTGGAACGCGAGTTCGCGCATCTGCGTGTCACGGAACTCAAACTGCTCGGGAACATAATCAATCTCGAATACCTCAGGGTCCCGGAACAATGACTCGTCCCACATCAGCAGGTTCTTTTTCATCGTTAGTACTCCATCAACGTTACCAATGATAACAGCTCTGGTTTCTGGTTTGCAATAGGACCTGAAAGCCGGGCGCCACTAAAACATAAAATACTCGCCAGGCATGCACAGCTGCGGACGCGCTGTATTGTTGCATAAGAATGAACACCAGAGAACCGGTATCGATTAGAAGAGATGGGGGAAATCCGGGATGTGCTCCCCCTCAACGATTTTTGCACCCTGTTCCTGACTATTGGTGCGAATAGGGCGTCAGTACAGTCAGGCGTGTCTTGCAGTGCCGGCAGGAAACCACCCGGGTGCTCCGGAAATGGTCTTGCGGCATTTTGTTAACAATTATGCTTTCAGCAGCGCATGATGGGCAGGTGAACCGGATTACATAACCGGCCCGTGTGCCCTTAATCTCGGGATAGGATTTTTGTGCGGACATTATCAGGATAATTTTTGTTGTTCGTTTGACCGGCATCTCCTTTTTCGAGGAAGTCCGGACGGTGATCCAAAAAAAGTCTTGCCGGTTACCGGGCCAAGGACATACATTCCCGGCCGTATTTTTAAGAGCAAAACCTTTGATGATTACAGTACCTTTGGCGGCAGAGCACATAGCATTATGGGAATGAACCACATCCGGATCCCGTTTTCGCACACGCCACGATTGCCAAAAACCTGCATTTTCGTCGTGGGTCGATCCGGATTTTCTTCCGGGATACATACCTTCAACATGTCACGCACCATTGAAACCCACAATACGTTGTTGATTGAATGGCCGATTTTCATAAAAAAAACACCCCTGAAGTAGACCTGAACGCGATCAATCCTGACGGCACTCCTGTCGTCCGCGTCCGGTTACCCAAAAAATGGAATAACGAACAGTTTGCCATTGCCCAGACCATGCACGGGGCAAACCATATTTCTGTCCGCAGCCTTGACGGTGTAACGCTCATGGGTCGGATCAAAGGAAAGATAAAAAAACGCGCCTGGATCCGGGAAGGCGACACCATAATTATTGTCCCCTGGAGTTTCCAGGAAGGAAAATGCGACATCATCTACCGGTACCTCAAACCCCAGACAGACTGGCTGCGGAAAAACCGGTATATCTGACCAGATAGAACCGTCAGGATGTCAAACACCCCTCGATCTATTTTTCAAAAAGACCGGATTATCTTCTCCAAATGCATTTTGTGAGTCCATGCCACCGGATTCTCTACCACAGAAATGTTCTTCACCAGGTGACGAAAGGAAATTCCCGTCTCCACAACACCGTTTCAGAATACTTATTGTGTCAAAATGAGAAAAGAATCAGGATAATTAACCGGTGCCATACCCTTTAGAGAGAATCCCATGACTTTCACCATGCCGAACTGGAAATCAAGGATCGGTCTTGCGGTCATCCTCCTTGCATTTATGGCGATCGCCCTTCTCATCCGCCTTATTCCTGCATTGTTCATCAAAGACTCAGGGTTCCTGTACACGCTGGACACGGACACCTGGTTTACGCTCAGGCAGGTCGAAGTTATGGTGAACCATTTCCCCCAGTATGACTGGTTCGACCCGATGACTGCATTTCCCACCGGGAAAGTCATAGACTGGGGCCCGTTGTTCCCGTTCATCACTGCGGCACTGTGCCTGATCACCGGGGCAACAACTCACAGTGCCATTATCTACGTCTCGAGCTTTGTCGCACCCCTGATGGCGGCCCTGATGATACCGGTGAGCTATTTCCTTGGAAAGACCATCTGGGACAGGAAAACAGGCATTGTTGCTGCAGGGCTGATATCTGTCGTATCTCTGGCCTATTTCAGTCTTACCACCTTTGGCCTGGTTATCCATCATATCGGAGAACTCCTTTTTTCTTCGCTCTTTTTCCTCGTATACCTGTACTATCTCACCTCGGTGAAATGCAGTATTTCTGATATAAAAAAGATAAAACCCCTGCTGGTTCCCGTCGCTTTCGCAAGCCTTGCCGGCGTTCTTTATTTCCTTGCACTTCTCACATCAACAACTACCCTGCTGGTCCTCGCGGTTATTGCGATCTTCACTTTTGTCCAGCAGATGGTGGATCATCTCTCCGGCACGCCATCTGAAGACCTGCTGATATTGAACGTCGTTTTCTTATCAGTAACCACGGTTCTTCTCGTCCTGTTCGGTTTTAAGCAGACCGGAACATCGGTCACCAGTTACACCATCGGCCTTGTCTACGTGAACCTCTTGCTTATAGCAGAAACTATCGTGCTGTACGGTGTATCGACCCTGTTCCGGGGAAAGATCAAATTGTACCTGGTAGCTCTCGGGGCGCTTGCTGTGGCAGGCATTGCCGTTATTCTGATCTATCCTCCCCTCCAGGCGATCAGCCAGCAGGGCATGACCCTGCTGTTTGGCTCCTCAAATTTCAGTATCGGTGTACTGAATACTGCGCCACTCACCCTTGCACTAGCATGGGATTATTTCAATGTAGCCTTAATCCTTGCCGCCGGCGGTTTCCTGGTCCTTCTGTACCACAGTGCAAAAACAAGGAAACCAGCATGGATCCTCCTTCTGGTATGGTCTGCATTCATGCTCCTTCTCACCGTCCAGTACCAGCGGTTCGCCTATTTCTCAACAGTTACCATAGTCCTCCTCAGTGCGATATGCATCACCGAACCGTTTACCTGGAAGAAAACCGATGGAACGGCAGTTTCGTTTGGGGCACTTATTTCCTTACTCTTCCCATCAAAAGAACAGGGCAACCGTCCTTCGGATAAATCCCCACGGTCTTCGAAAACGACAAAACCCGGAAAAGGAAAAAATCCCTCCCGTAACCCTCAACAGTATACCGATGACCTGAAAGTGTTCTGTCTTGGTACCGTGGTAATGCTGGCCGTCGTGCTTTTTTTTGTTTCTGCGTATAATGATGCCAACCTTGCATTGACCAATCCCAACCGGGAAATCCCCACAGACTGGATCAATACCGTGAACTGGCTGGGTAATGCCACACCTTCACCGGGGGTTGATTATTATCAGCAGTACGATGCATCTACCTATACCTACCCTCCTGAAGCATACGGCGTCCTGGCGTCATGGGATGCGGGGCACTGGATCACCTTCTTTTCCCACCGTATTCCCATCACCAACCCCTTCCAGGACCATCTCAGCGGCAGTACTGGTGCCTATGCATTCTACCTCAGCGAGAACGAAACCGCGGCAGATACCCTTCTGCAGGGGCTCGGTGGCCGGTATGTGATCACGGATTCGAGTCTTGCTGTCGACGAATTCTCCAGCCTTGCGCTGTGGGTGAACAACTCCGTTGATGTCTCTCCATATATGACCCGGTTTACCGTGCAGGGCGGAAACGGCGGATTATCATCGGCTTACCTGTATGACGATGCGTATTTCCGGACAATGGTCGTCCGGCTCCAGAACTTTGACGGCTCGCTCCAGGTGCCGGGCACGGTCAATTATATCCGGTACCGGATACAACAGGACCCAGCATCCGGGGGTGTTGCCCGGGTGCTTGTCGGAGAACAGCCGCTGGATCTTACTCAGCCGGACAACAGTTCACCTATCATCCCGGAGAATGGCAGCGTCCCACCGGATGGCGTGTATGCAAACGCGTTTTCAGGACTCCCCAACAGCACCCTCTCAAACGTTCCTGCACTTAACCATTTCCGGCTCGTCCACGAATCTCCTGACGATGCGACGGTGCAGATGGTCCAGGGATCGGTTCCCGTTACGTTACCGGGCATAAAATATGTAAAAATATTTGAGTACGTCAAAGGGGCTCGTATTCCCGGGGAAGGCATTATTGAAATCCCCCTCGTGACAAATACCGGCCGGATGTTTGTGTATACTCAGGAAAGCCAGAACGGAACGTTCATTGTCCCGTATTCCACCTCAGAAAATCCCTATGATGTCCAGGCAACCGGCCCGTATCATATCGACGGCACTGACCGGTTCATCAACGTCACTGAAGACGATGTTATAAATGGTGCAACGGTCAGCCAGTGACGTATACCTTACTCCCATTTCTTCCAAAATGAAACGTTTTTTGGATTCCTAACTGATAACCGGATCCACGTTGTACGGGTGAAAGCACCTCATGAATTGAGAGGAAATATTTATATTCGCTAAAGATGGTTTATAATATATGTCTACAAATTCCGTTTACAGTATCCGTATTCCCTCAAAAATTAAAAAAATTATCCAGGAAACCCCAGAGATTAACTGGCAGGAAGAGATCAGGACTGCAGTAGAGGATATGGTCCGTGAAAAACAAAAACTACAGTTATTCGAAAATGCAAAAAAAATGCACGTAAAAATGAAATCCCTCGGTTCGGCAGCAGCATCGATCCGGGAGGACCGGGATGCACGATAGTATTGTTTTAGATTCCTCGGTCATTGCCCCGATCTTTTTCCCCGAAGAAAAAACCCGACAGGTTATGGCAATGCTGGAAGATAAACGATTTATTACCGTGGATCTGGCGTATGCGGAAGTTTCCAACGTCGCGTGGAAACGGTGTATGTTTTCCAACGAAGATCTGAAAATATCCCGTGAAGCACTGACCAATTGTATTACGTTCATTACCGATGTGTGCACGGTAATGCCAGCAAGGGATCTGATAATGGGTGCATTTACTGATGCCCATACCTACTCGATTACCGTATACGATGCCCTTTTCCTTGCCGCCGCGAAAAAATGCAAAGTTCCCCTCCTGACCCTGGATGCAAAATTGTTCCAGAAAATAAAGGATAGCGAAAAGGTGCTTCTTGTTTCGTGACCGGTTTTTGTCGATCATCAGATTTTATGAGAGGGATTGTGGGTAGGGTAAAGATTTGAAAGAAACAGATCCCGAGATTGACCGAGATACAAACATTTTTCGATTATATGCAGGACATATAAGATGTCATAAAAGGAGACCTCTATGAAATTTATTACCAGTCGCGAGATCAGGTCAAATCCCGCACGCTTTTGGGAAGGAGTAGGCAGCGACGAATAGGTGATCACCGTGAACGGAAAACCACGTGCCATTGTCATCGCTGCCGGTGAGGATCTTGAAGTGACATTATCTGCAGTCCGGAGAGCTCGTGCAGTTACCGCGCTGGAAAAGATCCGGGTAGATGCCCGCAGGAAAGGGCTTGAAGAACTTTCGGCTGATGAAATAGCAGAAGAAATCCGCTTGTCACGTGCGGGGCTGTAACCGGGAATCTCCGGCATTTCAGGGATTCAGGAGCACGTATTGTGACACCGGTCCAGTTCCTTTCCGGGCTGGAAAATTTCCCATAAATCCGGTTCCCGCATATTGAAAACCATAATACAAAATTTTATCTACTTTTTTGTATTATGATAATATAGAACATACAATGACCGTCAGGGACGCCCTTTTACAACAGAAGCGGGAACTAGAGCTCCGCAGGCAGGAGCCATATATAGAACGAACCGTAGAAATCCGTGAGGGAAACAGTCGGCTTGTCAGGATTGTGATAGGCCCCCGCAGAGCAGGGAAATCTTTTTTTATAACCCGGCACCTCATGGCACAGGGCCCGTTCGGCTACGTAAATTTCGATGACGAAGAACTCAATAACAAAGAGAAAATCCCTGATATCCTGGCCGCAGTCAACGACCTGTATCCCGGAGCAAAGACCCTCCTTCTTGATGAGCTCCAGAATATACCTGAATGGGAACTTCTCGCAAACCGGCTTGCGCGACAAGGTTATACGCTGTATATCACCGGAAGCAATGCACATCTGCTCAGTAAGGAACTCGCGACACACCTCACCGGCCGGCATACGGTGACAACCGTTTTTCCTTTCTCGTTTGCCGAATTCCTCAGGACCAGACAGGGTGAATTTACCGAAAGCGAATACCGCTCACACCTTGAAGAATATTCTGTGACCGGGGGGTTTCCCGAGGTCCTGACAACAACGATCGATAAAAAAGAATATCTCCTCCGGCTCTTCGATGCCGTAGTGTACAAAGATATCATACGACGCTACCGGGTCCGATCCCCGCAGGGACTCGGGGACCTCGCCCAGTATCTCTGTTCCAACGTCGCAGGAGAATATTCCGTCCACCGTCTTTCCCAGGTGACAGGATGCAAAAGCGACCAGACCGTTCGAAAATATCTTACGTATCTCGAAGAGGCATTTCTCTTTTTTTCTATCCCAAGATTCTCGTATAAAGTAAAGGAACAGGTACTCGCGAACAGGAAGATCTATTGTATCGATAACGGGTTTGTTATCGCCAAAGGGTTCCGGTTTTCCCGTAATGACGGAAGCCTCTATGAAAACCTTGTTGCAATTGCACTCCACGATCTCGCACTGGCCGGCAGCCTGAACCTGTATTACTGGAAGAATGCGCAGCACCATGAAGTCGATTTTGTTCTCCATAAGAACGGGCAGGTGGTTGCATTGATCCAAGTTTGTACCGATCTAACTGTTGAAAAGACACGACGCCGGGAAGTCAGCGCGCTCCTTATCGCAGGCCGGGATCTTGCCTGCGAAAGACGGATCATACTGACGTGGGATGAAGAGCAGACAAAGGCTCACGAATGGTTTGATATTAAGGGAGATATCCAGTACATCCCCCTCTGGCAATGGTTGCAGCGGCCGG
>Ga0326728_10002944_pt1 | contig 54998 bp, 35 predicted proteins | sample MB3enrmetagenome_FD_207602 | JGI IMG/M metagenome (GOLD analysis project Ga0326728, IMG submission 207602) | Lab enriched peat soil microbial communities from McLean, Ithaca, NY, United States - MB31MN | ecosystem: Environmental > Terrestrial > Soil > Wetlands > Peat | place: USA: New York... | reverse complement strand
CCTCTTCCGACGCCTCAAGGGCTTCCGCCGCATCTTCTCCCGCTTCGAAAAGCTCGATGTCCTCTTCCTTGGCTTCCTCACCTTCGCGCTGATCGTCGAGGCGCTCAGATAGTGTTAACACGCCCTAAACCTTCTGGCAAGCATCCTCGTAAGAATCCTGGAGGGACTTGGAGAGCTTTTCGGCCATTACCTGCACGTTCGGCTCTACGAAAATCTCCTTGTGGTTACCGGGGACGTCGCAAACCTCAAATTTGCCGAGACATAATCCGCTCCAGCCGAGGAGGGGATCTTCGGCATTGCGCTTGGGCCTGCTGGCGTGGCGGAACAGGAGCGTGCGGCCCGCGTAGGGCGCGGGTTGATAGCGATAGAAACAGTGAATGAGGATCTTGTCCAAATTCCTCATCCGCGATGGGATGGGGCGGCCGAGGCGCTGATGAATCCGGTAGAGGAATGACCAGGCGCGCACCGAGAAGATGTATCTTTGCCACTTCAGGCGGTCGCGCAGATAGGGCAGGAAGTTTCGAACGCCTCCCGCGGCGAGATTCGATGCATGGTATCGCACCCTTGCGGCAATGCTGGAGATGCGGTCATTGAGGCGCTCAACGCGGGCGTGGCCCCGGAGGGCGGCTGGATTGACGCCGTCAAACAAGACCAGCAAGGCTACTTTCTCTCCTTGAGCGCGGAGCTGACGGGCCGCTTCGTAAGCCGCCACGGCTGAGGCTGACCATCCGCCAAGAGAATACGGCCCGCTGGGCTGAATCTTTCGCATGGCCTCGACCTGAAGGGCGGCAAAGTCTTCCAAAGTGAATGGCTCGCGCAGCAGCGCAGGATCTGGCCCGGGAACGCCGAGAAACGGCTGTTCGGGACCGAGCAGACTGGCGAGCTTCAAATACATGGGTCCAGCGTCGAAACACAGGAAAGGAGGACGTAGCCCTGCAGGCTGAATGGGCACGACATCATGCTGCGCGGAAGCTGCGCCATTGCGAATGGATGCGGCGAGTTGGCCCAGAGTCGGAGCGTAGAAGAGAGAACTCAAATTGAGCTTGATGTTGAATGCTTTCTCAATTTGCCCGATCAACCTTGCCGCCAAGAGGGAGTGGCCTCCCAACTCAAAAAAGTTGTCGTCGTTGTGGATGGATCGCAGGCCGAGAAGATCACGCCACATGACGCTGAGACGCGCCAGGATTGGGTCGTCTGACGTGCCATTGCTTGGGGAGAGCGTGGACGGCTTTTTCGGATGGGCCTTGTCGATGGCGGGTTCGGCGGCGGGCGCGAGCATAATGGGAAGGCCGGGCAACGGCAGAGACGAGATGGCCTGAGCCGGATTTTCGGAAACAGCATTGAGCAGCGCGATGTAGCTGGCCATCAGCTTTCGAACCGTGCCGGCCTCGAAGAGATCGGAGTTGTACTCCGCGTCGATAAAGAGCTCGCCGTCACGGCGTTCAACGGAAGCAGTTAAATTGAACTTCGCCGCTTCATTGTGCTGGGTGGTGACTCGCGCTTCAAGTCCGGGCAGGCAAAGGTCTTCCTCGGGCGCATTCTCCATGACGAAGAACGCCTGAACGGGCGGCCCCATGTAAGGAGTTCCCGGTGGCTGGAGAATCTCCACCAGCCTGTCTCCTGGAACTTCCTGGCGCGCGAGCCCCTCAAACATGACTTCTCGAACTGCAGCCAGCAATTGGCGGAATGAAGAGCTGGGCTGAACCCGGACACGGGCAATGACTGTTTTAAGAAATAGACCGATCAACCCATCGACCTCGGGCTGCGGCCGGTTTGCCACTGGAACTCCCACCAGGATGTCCTGCTGGCCGGTGGAGCGGTGCAACAAGGCTTGAAATGCCGCCAGCATGACCATGAACAGCGTGGCATTTTCTTGCCGGGCGAGCTGTTCGAGCTGGAGGACCAGCCGATTGTCGAGGTGGGTTTCGAAGCTGGCTCCATGCAACTGAGTTTGCGCAGCGGAAGGGTGATCGAACGGCAGGCGCAGAGGCTCGGCGCCTGCCAATTGGCGGCGCCAATACTCGAGATCGGCGTCCATAGCGCCGCTGCGCAAACGTTTCCGCTCCGCTTCCGCGAAGTCCGCATACTGGATGGGCAGTTCGGGCAGGCTAGGGGTGGCGCCCTGCGCGAATGCGCGGTAAAGGTGGCTGAGCTCTTTGAATAGGATGCCGAGCGACCAGCCATCGAAGGCGATATGGTGAATGGTGAGAACCAGGACGTGGCGCTCATCGGCGAGACGGATGAGCAGCGAGCGCAACATCAGGTCGGAAGCCAAGTCGAAGGGTGTTCGAGCTTCCTCGCGCAGGACGGAATTGTAACGGTCCTGATGGAGGGTCAGATCCAACTTGCGGAGCGGGCTTGGCCAGGTGGCCGAGATCTTTTGAAGCGGAACAGAACCTGTGGATACGAAGGTAGTGCGCAATGCTGAATGACGCTGGACAATGACGTTGAGGGCTTCGGCCAAGGCCTTTGTGTCCAGGCGGCCGCGCAGTTCAACGGCGCGGCAGATGTTGTAGGCGGTAGTCCCGGCATACAGGCGATCCTGCAACAAAAGGGTTTCCTGGAAGAACGAGACCTGGTGCAACTGCTGCGTTTGCGAGGTTGGGATGCCAGTAGCGATTTGGAGCGTTGCGCCTTCGGGAAGAGGAAGTGCGCGGCGGTCGAGCTTGCCATTGGCAGTGACTGGAAGGCGGCTCAGGACCTGAAGCCACGACGGGACCAGGAAGGCCGGTACGCGATCGGACAGAAATTCCTTCAAGTCGGCGCTCTCGGCGTGTCGCCCGGAGCGCAAGACGACGTAGCCCGCAAGTTGCTTGTCGCCCGTTTCCCGCTCAAAGACGCAGGCCGCCGCCTGTGCCACCGACGGGTGGCGCATGAGGACGGCCTCGACCTCGCCAAGCTCGATGCGGAAGCCGCGGATCTTGACTTGATCGTCCTTTCGGCCCAGAAACTCGATGTTGCCATCGCTCAGGAGGCGCGCCATGTCGCCCGTCTTGTAGAGGCGCGACCCATCGCTTCGGAAGGGGTTGGGGACAAACATGGCTTCGGTCAGTTCCGGGCGGTTGCGGTATCCGCGCGCCAAGCCGTCGCCGCCCAGACACAGCTCGCCGGCCTCGCCGGGCGGGACGGGGACCATGTGTTCGTCGAGGATGTAGGCTTCAGTCCGCGCGATGGGGTGCCCGATGGGAATTGAGTTGGGGAGCCGCTCCTGATTGCGGGGGATGCGATAGCAACAGGCAAACGTGGTGGTCTCGGTAGGGCCGTAGCCGTTGATCAATTCGGTGTGTGGCAACAACTGCAATGCTCGCGCCACATGCGGTACGGAGAGAGCTTCGCCGCCGGTGAGCAGTTCCTCGACGGATTGCAACACGGCTGGATTGTCGTCGATGAGCGCATTAAACAAAGATGCGGTCAGCCACAATGTAGTAACGCGTTCGCTCCGCAGGACCGCGCCGAGGGTGCTGGCAATGGGCAGGCTCTCCGGATAGAGGACGCAAGTTCCGCCGTGCAGGAGAGCGCCCCAGATTTCAAAGGTGGAGGCATCAAACGAGAACGGGGCCATTTGAAGGAAGACCCGGTTGGGGCCGAAGCGCGCGTAATCATTTCCGAAAACAAGGCGGGTAATTCCTCGATGGCATATCTCGACGCCCTTCGGAAAGCCCGTGGAGCCGGAGGTATACATCACATAGGCAACCCTGTCAGGGCTTGTGTCCGCGGGGCGCACATTTTCATCGCAAGCGGAGATATCGCCGACGATCAGGGTCTCTCCGGTCCACTGGGGAAAACTTGCGAGCAGCGTCGATTCGGTGATCAGGGCCTGCGCGGCGGAGTCCTTGAGCAGCAGCGACAGGTGCTCTTGCGGGTAGGCAGGATCCAGAGGCAGATACGCGCCGCCTGCCTTGAAGATCCCCAGCATCGCGGCAATCATTTCGGGCGAACGGTCGAGGCAGATGCCAACGAGCGCATCAGGGCCAAGATTGCGCTGCAGCAGTTCGCGCGCGATGCTGTTTGCGAGCCGGTTCAATGCGGCGTAACTGATCCTGCGACCTCTATGAACGATTGCCACGGCATCGGGGCGCTGCGCCACCTGCCATTCAAAAAGCTGATGCACGCAGCTTTTGAGAGGCGCTGGCAGCAGATCCGGATCGTCGTATGTTGGTGCACTGGCTGGCTCGATGAAGCGGGGTGGGGTCACTGCCGCGGCAGTCGCTGGCGAAGGCCGGGACTCGCGTTGCGCGATGAGTTCAGCCATCTGCGCGATGGTGGGCGCAGCGAAAAAATCGCGCAGGCTGAGTTCTATTTCAAATCGATCGATGATTCTGTAGAGCGCGCGGATTGCCGTGATCGAGTGGCCGCCCAGATCGAAGAAGTTGTCGTGAATGCCAGCCCGAGGAAGGTCAAGAACCTCGGCCCAGATTGAGGCCAGCGTTTCCTCAACCGGGTTCCGGGCGGGATCGGAGTCTTCTGGCTGAACAGTACTGGCTTCAGTGGGGGCTGGAAGTGCGCTGCGGTCGAACTTTCCATTGCGCGTGAGGGGAATCTGTTCCAGAAACGTATAGGACGCAGGGAGCATGTAATCGGGGAGGCGCATCTTGAGCCGCCTGCGCAGCTCTGCTGGCTCCGGGGCTATACCGTTCGAGGCCACCAGGTAGGCGGCCAATCGCTTGTCGCCGGGCCTATCCTCGCGGGCAACTACCACCGCTTGCGCGATCTCCGGCTGATCTTTCAGCGACGCTTCAATCTCTCCCAGTTCGATGCGGTAGCCGCGAATTTTGACCTGATGATCGATGCGGCCCAGGAACTCCACGTTTCCATCAGGCATGAATCGCGCCAGATCGCCGGTGCGATAGAGACGATCCGTGTCCAGCTCAGGGATTGAATTGGGCAGAAATCTTTCGGCGGTCAGTTCCGGCTGATTGAGATACCCTCGCGCGAGGTTGACGCCCCCGATGTTTAACTCCCCCGCAACTCCGATGGGAACCGGTTGGCGGTTCTCGTCCAGAATCACGATGCAGGTGTTCGCGATGGGCCGCCCAATGGGAACTATTTTGCTAGTGGAATTTCTTTGGCAGGCGAAGAAGGTCACATCCACGGCTGCTTCGGTGGGGCCATACAGGTTGTACAGTGGAGCTTGAAACCGCTCGAAAAAGCGCTGCTGGAGGTCGTAGGTGAGCGCCTCGCCGCTGGCGAAGACTTTCCTCAAGCTCACGCATTGTTCCACGCCCGGAGCTTCAAGAAAAATTCGCAGCATGGAGGGAACAAAGTGAGCTATGGAGATTTGCTCCTGGCGGATCAGCCGGATCAAATAGTCGGGATCGCGATGCCCGCCCGGTTCGGAAACCACCAGCAGAGCGCCATTCAACAGCGGCCAGAAGAACTCCCAGATGGAAATGTCGAAGGAGAACGGAGTTTTCTGGAGAACACGGTCGCCCGGCTCAAGCAGGAATTCATCCTGCATCCAAAGCAACCGATTGATAATGGCCTGGTGTACGTTAAGCACTCCCTTGGGCTTGCCGGTGGAGCCTGATGTGTAGATGGCATAGGCGAGGTCTTTGCCGCCTACCGGAACTCCGAGATTGGAGGCTGATTCGCCCGCCAGTTTCCCCCAGTGCGAGTCCAGACAAAGGCAATCGGCAGCGGTAGCGGGCACACGGTCAAGCAAGTGGGATTGGGTGAGCACTACGGGAGGGTTTGCTTCCTCGAGAATGGCACGCAGTCGCTCCGCGGGGAACTCCGGATCGAGAGGTAGGTATGCTCCTCCAGCTTTCAGGCTGGCGAGTAGAGCGATGACCATCTCGATGGAGCGTTCAGCGCAGACGGCAACGAGAACATCGCGCCCGACGCCGTGTTTTCGCAGATAGTTCGCGAGCTGGTTAGCGCGCGCATCGAGTTCCCTGTAGGTGAGCGACTGGTTGCGGAAGCGCACAGCCTGAGCGTCCGGCGTTCGCTCAACCTGCGCCTCGACCAACTGGTGCAAGCCGAGGTTACGCGGGTAGTTGACGGACGGCCCGCTCCACAATTCAACCGGGCTGCCTAACTCCAGCCGCTCCGGCTGCTCAGTGGGCAGTGTCCTGGCATTGGACCTGGGGGAGGTTTCCGCGACTACGATTGCTTTCTCTTGCATCTTGAGTCAATAACCGGCATTCCCATTTTGCTTGCTCAGCCACCAGAGAGTATATCCCCGGAAGTATGTACCTTACGCAAGGCTAGGCGAACAAAGAGAGGATATAGTCTTGTGGAAAACTAGCACATAAACTTACTTTTCTCGCGTTCGTTCCAACGGCGAAGACCTTGTCGTCCCCGCAGGTCCTCTGCCCGGGCCCAAAAGCCATGACTTGCCTGATTTGGAGTCCGTTTCACGGAAACCTCCGCCGTCAACTCGCCTTCGTCGTCCAGATTGTTTTCGCCTTGCTGCCGCGCTTAGCCGGCTGGCAGCAGCAACCGCGCGGTGAGAGCGGAGCCTCGATCCCAGGTCTTTTCCGGGCCGATCAGCCGGAAGGCTGGGTCCTGGGAAGGCCTCTCGGTGTCGTTGAGGTCTTCGTAGCCAGCCAGGCGACTGTAGACTGATTGCCGCAGCAGGTCAGCAAAGCTAAGTTGCGCATTCTTCCCGCGAGAGTCGGTCAGATGCCGCGCGATCAATTCGCCGAACCCGAGCCGCTCGTCGAGTTCGCGCACCAAGAGCAGGCCGCCGTCGGAAGTGACGCGAGAACCTTGAAAGCCGACCTTGAAACAGGCATTGAAGGAAAGCTGAAAAGGCCGGTTTTGTTGCTTACCCGTTGGGTATTGACCTTCGGAACGTCTTCACTGCGTTCGCACCCTCGCAAACATTGACGAGCGCGACGATCGGAGGATTGAGAATTACGACTCAAAATGGCAATGGGGGCTTAGCAACACGCGTCCCGTTTAGGGAACCTCTGAAGAACTCCCCTTTCCACAGTCTGCGCGGTTAATGTGGATTGAGGAGATCGATCACGGATGAAGCAGCTTACCTTGGCGCGTCAAGCAGAATTTCAACGCTATTCGAAGAAGACCCGGCGCGAACAGTTTCTTGAAGAGATGGATGCCGTCATGCCGTGGTCCGAGTTATTCGCGCTGGTTGCGCCGCACTACTCGAAGGGAGAAGTGGGCTGCAAACCGGTGGGGCTGGAGATCATGCTGCGCGTGTATTTTTTGCAGCAGTGGTTTGCGCTCTCCGACCCGGCGGCTGAAGATGCGCTGTATGAGTCGACCGTGATGCGGCGTTTTGTGGGCGTCGATCTGGGCCGTGCGCCGGCGCCGGACGAGACCACGATCTTGAACTTCCGTCACCTGCTCGAAACGCATGAACTGTGCGGCCAGATGCTGGACACGGTGAATGTGTATCTGGAAAGCAAAGGCATCCGCATTACCACGGGGACCATTGTCGACGCGACGATCATCCATGCACCCTCGTCGACCAAGAACGCGAAGAAGGAGCGCGACCCGGAGATGCATCAGACGAAGAAAGGCAATCAGTGGTACTTCGGGATGAAGGCGCACATTGGTGTGGATTCGAAAGAGGGCGTGGTGCACTCGGTCAGCTCGTCGGCGGCGTGTTTTTCCGATGTGCACATGCTGCCGGAGTTATTGCACGGCGACGAGAAGAAAGTCTGGGGCGATGCGGGTTATCAAGGGCAGACTGCGGCGATCCGCGCGGCCGCGCCCGCTGCGCAAGACATGACCAGTCGCCGCGTGAAAACCAAGGCCGGTGCGGACGAGGAACAAAAGCGCAAGAACCGCGTAAAGGCGCGTGTGCGTGCCAAAGTCGAGTGGCCGTTCCGCGTGTTGAAGCGCGTCTTTGGTTTTACCAAGGTGCGCTATCGCGGGTTGAAGAAGAATCACGAATGGTTGTGCGCCGCCTTTGCGTTGGTCAATCTCTACCAGAACCGCAAGCGCCTGGCCAGGAACAACCAACGGCTGGCTCCGCAAGGGGCGTAGTGTCTCCGCCGCAGGCCAAACCAGCCTCAGGTGGGCAAAAAACTCAGTGGACTAGCTGCAAGATCGACCGACTTTGAACGGATAAGGAGAAATACCGGTCGAGGAACTTCATAACTCGGCGCTTTTCAGAGGTTCCTTAGAGCAGAATCGAAAACGCTGTTTAAGTTGCGCGTGCCGAGAACGCGATGGTCGGCGAGCTGGCTCTTCGAGACGTAAATAAGCTTATTGTTGCTGCCGGGATGGGTTGGCACAAGAAAGAATCCGGGGTCAACCAAATAGCGAATGGAGTTATGTACGATCCCCTCGATCACTTCCCCATCGAGAAATTGGATCCTCATCCATATTCCATGGACAATGGGCGAAGCACCATAAAAACTCATCTCTTTGTGTTGTGCGTCCCCGTTGAAACTGTGCACATAAAAGATGGCCTTGACATCCTTGATGGAGATCTCCTCGACTGTATTCGATTCGAGTAAGCGAACCCGCAGGATCTCAGGAGCGCTAAGGGGAGCACCGCTTAGCAACTCTTCGATGGTGTTCCAAGCCGGGGATTCCAGGAAGCCCTTGACGGTTCTGGTCCCGAACTGGATCACAACTTTTTCCAAACTAGTTTGATCCCTTTCGATCATGAGTCGCGTTCTTTCACTTCGTCAAAGCGGGTGTCACGACGCGGCTTAGACGGCGCATATAGATAATTCTGCGCCGGTTTTGAGCGCTGACCATTACAGTTTTGTGCTAGATCCGTGAACATTGGTAACAATCCTCGCAGTACTGAGGATGTAGCCCCATTCAAGAGAAAAAGTGGATGGACATGAAGCCTCCTCAAGCAAGGCAACACTTTGGCTATGTTCCGGGGCGATGTTTACGGATGATCCTCAATAAGCCTGGAACCAAATTGCGGTACAGTTCCCCGCCTTGGGCGAATTTCCGCCGACCGCGAATCGGGTCAGACCATTTGTGTCCGATTGGACCCGTACTGTTTTGGCGGTGGAGTGAGATTGTACTGTTTGATCTTGTATAGTAGGGCCTTATAACTGATTTGCAGATCGTTTGCCGCCGCTTTGCGGTTCCAGCCCGAGCACTCCAACGATTGTGCGATCGCGGCAGCCTCCGCACCTCCTTTCAGGTTTCGTACCAGATGCTTCAGACTCTTTTGGTCGCCGGGGTGTTCCGCGACAGACGCTGACGATCCCGCGCGGCGCCAGGGGATGAGCTCGTTCATGATTGCCTGCTCGTCGGCCAGGACGAGATAGCGCTTGACCACATTCTCCAGTTCACGAAGATTGCCCGGCCACGTGTGACTGGTGAGAGCCTGCATCAGGGCAGGAGAAATGGGCAAGGGGTCGCACTCATACTTTGCGGCCACTTTGCGCATAAAGTGCTGGCACAGGATCGGGATCTCCTCAATGCGCTCACGCAGCGGCGGCATCTCCAAGGTAAATCCATTCAGACGGTAGTAGAGGTCCTCGCGAAACGTCTTGCGAGCAATGGCTTCCTTGATGTCGACGTTCGTTGCCGCAATCACACGCACGTCCACTTTGACGCTGGAGCGGCTGCCCAGGCGTGCGAAGCTCCCATCCTGAAGAACCTGTAACAGCTTGGCCTGCAGAGCGGGCGGCATTTCCGCGATCTCGTCCAATAAGATGGTGCCCTTATCGCAGATCTCGAACTTGCCGGGCTTGGACTTGACAGCGCCGGTAAAGGCGCCTTGCTCATACCCGAAGAGCTCGCTTTCGAGCAGGTCGGCGGGCATGGCCGCGCAATTCACCTTCAGGAAGCTGCGCTGGCTGCGTGCCGACATTTTGTGAATCAACATCGCCGCGACTTCTTTGCCGGTGCCACTCTCTCCGAGTATGAGAACGGGGATGTCGGCGCGCGCGACAAGCCTGCATCGGGATTCGATCTCCAGCATGCGCTTGCTGCATCGGACGAAGGATATGTTGTCGTCAAGGGGAATCTCGTCGATGTCTTCGCCGTCGATTTGCTTGTCCGGCTTCTTGAGGCAGCGCTGTACCGCAAGGTCGATGTCACTTTCCCTAAAGGGCTTCAGAATCACATCGACAGCACCCATGCGTGCGGCCGCCAAGACCTGGTTCAATTCTCCCTCAACTGAACAAGCAAGCATGACGATGGGAAGCGATGGGTTGGACGCATGAATATTCGCGAGCAGGCCGAGGGGATCCTCGTCCACTCTATGGTCGGCAATGTTACAGTCCACCAGAAGCAGATCAGGCTTGGGGGATTCTCTGAGGCTCCGGCTGAGTTCTTGGGCCTCGGTATACAGGCTCACGCTGAAGCGGTTCGCCAGAATCCGATGAATGTAGTCCAGAACCGCCGGATTGGCGTCGAGGACTGCGATATGGGACTTGCGTGGGCCCGTAACCTTCATAGGCCGCACATATTGGGTGCTCGCCATTCAGCCACCTTCATTCCTGACAAAACCAGTTGTGTGATTTTTCTTTCCTGATGCAGGCATTTATGACAACGAAGGAACGAACAACTTTGATCGTCCGCAACAGGGAACTTCAGCCTGTGGCGACAAGTGTACCACTAAAAGTGGAAAATCAATCCTCACCAATGCAAATTCTTGCACTACTCGGCGCGCGAATTCCATCGAAAAAACACAATTTAACCCTAAAGAAATTACTATTTGCGCCCTAGAAAGATTACTTTGGTCACATTCTGGCGCTGTCCAGCCAATTCCCAGGGTCTGGTGTGGAAATTGCAAGGAACCACATGGAATCCGGATCTGGATGGGGTCAAACATGCCTTTGGCACGCACCACCGAATTTGTCGATCTTCGCGATCTCCCGCCGATGGATGTGATTTTCGGTCAATCATCCGCGATGGCGGCTGCCCGCGAGAAGTTGGAACGTGTTGCGGATACGAATGTTCCGGTTCTGTTGCAAGGGGAGAGTGGGACGGGCAAGGAAATCTTCGCCAAGTTGCTGCACGCGCGCTCCAATCGGTCGAAGTGCGCCTGGGTCAAGGTGACCTGTCCGGCGATTCCACTTTCTCTCATCGAGTCAGAGCTGTTCGGCTATGAAAAAGGCGCCTTCACCGGGGCGTATACAACCAAGCGCGGACGCGTGGAACTTGCGCATCTAGGAACCCTGTTTCTCGATGACGTCGGCGGCCTGGATACGTCAATTCAGGCAAAGCTGCTGCAGGTACTGCAGGATGGCACCTTTATGCGCGTCGGAGCGCAGGAGTCGAGGAGGGTGAATACGCGGCTTGTTTGCACAACCAATGGGAACCTTCGGCAACGGGCCGAGGATGGAAGCTTCCGGCTGGACTTCTTTTTTCGCATCAACGCTGTGACCGTCGATCTTCCCCCATTGCGTCAACGGGCCGCGGATTTACCCATGCTGATCGACTACTTTCTCCATCTGCATGCGAAAGCCTACCGTGTTGAGCCAAAGCCGCTTTCGCGCGAAATAACAGGCATGATGCAGCGATACGCCTGGCCAGGAAACATTCGTCAATTGGAGAACATGATCCGCGGCTACGTCCTGATTGGCAATGAAGAGGCTTTGGCGGCGGATCTGGCTCCGGCTATGTCGGTTGGGATCATTCCCGAGATTGATCTGGCCCACCCCATCTCTTTGAAGGAAATCACCAGGGCCGCCAGGCAAGGTTTAGAGCGGGAGATCATGCTAAAGGTGTTGCAGTTGAACGGCTGGAGCCGCCGCAAAACGGCCAAGTGGCTCAATATCAGTTACCGATCGCTTCTCTATAAGCTGCAGGAATTGAAGGTCCACGCGCGTCCCGCCCGGCCAACAATGAGCAAATCCTGAGGGCGCCTAAAGTGACCATATGGTGACGGCGGGAGTGCGAGAAAATGCGCGCACGCCCGATTGATTTCCTGGCCGCGGGCGCCGAAGTCTATTGATCAGCACCTTACGATATTAGCGGCGCCAATGCCTTTGGTGGCGTTGCGAGTGTCTATGACCAGTTTCGCCTTTTTCACGATGTCTGCATAATCGTACTGGGAATGGTCCGTGACGATCACAACGCAGTCGAAGTCAGGAATTCGTTCCAGCGGCGTACAGGTCATATTGAGCTCGTATCTACGCCCGGTGCCGACGAACGCAAGAAACGGGTCGTTGTATTCGACGTGGGCACCGCGTTTTTGCAGCAGTTCGATAATGGTGAGTGCGGGCGACTCGCGAAGGTCGTCGATGTCGCGCTTGTAGGCCACCCCAAGTATTAGGATGCCCGAACCGCGCAGGGGCTTGTCGCGCTGGCTCATAGCTTCGACGATGTTTTCGACCACGAAGTACGGCATAGCAACGTTGACCTGCCCAGCCAGTTCGATAAATCGCGCGTGAAAGTCGAACCTCTTGGCCCTCCAGGAAAGGTAGAAAGGGTCGATGGGAATGCAGTGGCCACCGAGACCGGGTCCCGGATAAAATGCCTGGAAGCCGAATGGCTTGGTCTTTGCGGCGTCGATCACTTCAAACATGTCAATGTCCATGCGCATGCAGAGCTGTTTAAGCTCGTTGACCAAGGCGATGTTGACACAACGATAGATGTTCTCGAGCAGTTTGGTCATCTCCGCGACGGCTGGCGAAGAGACGGGCACGGTGCGGTTGAAGATGGATGCGTAAACGGCGCAGGCGAGGTCGCGCGCAGTCGGTCCGCAGCCGCCCACAACTTTGGGAATATCGCGCCGCGCGACTGTGTCGTTGCCGGGGTCTTCGCGCTCCGGTGAGAATGCAACATAGAATCCCGAACTGGAAGCGTCGCGCGCCACGCGCAAACCGGAAAGATTACCTTGTTCCAACAGAGGCACCACGATTTCTTCTGTGGTGCCGGGATACGTGGTGCTCTCCAGAATGACCAGTTGACCTTCCTTCAAGTGGGGAGCGATGGCACTCACGGTGCCGGTTACATAACTGAGGTCGGGTTCGTGATACTCGTCGAGTGGCGTGGGCACACAGATGATGACGACGTCCATCTGGGCAATCAGGCTGTAATCGGCGGTGGCGCCGAAGCCGTTCTTCTGGGCCGACTGAATCTCAGATCCGGAGATGCGAACGATGTACGAACCGCCCCGATTCAGCGTATCCACTTTGCTGGAATCAATGTCGAATCCAGTAACGGAAAAGCGCTCCTCACTGAACAGCAGCGCCAGCGGCAGGCCCACATACCCCATGCCGACAATGCCGATGCGCGCTTCGCGGGTTTCGATCTTATGCTTGGTTTCTGCTGTTCTGTCCAATAAGGAGAAAGTCATCGCACACTCCCGGTGTGAGTATTTGTGGTCTCAGCGACCGTCTTGTACCAGGCAACCGTGCGCTCGATGCCCTCGCGAAAGTCGACGAGCGGTTCGTAGCCAAAACATTCCTTTGCCCGACTGATATCGGCGAGTGAATGCTTTACATCGCCGCTGCGCTCCGCAGCGTACCGAACTTCCCCTGTGTAGCCGGTGGCGCGGCGCAGTATTTCGACTGTCTGGTTCAGTGTTACGCGATTCCCTGTGGCTACATTGAAGACCTTACCGGATACTCGTTCAGCAGGAGCCTCAGAGGCTAACAGATTGCCGTGAACCACGTTCTGAATGAAGGTAAAGTCACGGCTCTGCTCCCCATCTCCATAGATCGTGGGAGTTTCGCCGGCCAGCATTTTCATCGTAAAGATGGCTAAAATGCCGGAGTATTGGGAAGTTGGATCCTGCCAAGGGCCAAAGACGTTGAAATAGCGGATGGTCACAGTCTCCAGACCGTACACCCGGGCGAAGGACTGCATGTAGAGTTCGCTGGCCAGCTTGGCTACCGCGTAGGGGGAGATAGGACTGGGCTGCATCTGCTCTGATTTTGGCAAGATGGGTGTATTGCCGTACACGGACGATGAACCGGCATAAACCACCCTTCGCACCTTTGCGTTTTTTGCTACAACTAGCAACTGCACGGTTCCCGAGACTCCGGCGTGGTTTGAGGCCACTGGATCCTCAATGGAACGCGGTACAGAGGGAATCGCTGCTTCATGAAAGATACACTCGACACCGTGACATGCCTTGGCCACTGCCGCGGCATCGTTAATATCGGCCTCAATAAAGTCCATCGCCTCCAGCCCGAGCAGATTCTCACGCTTTCCGGTGACGAAGTTGTCGATACCACGGACTTTCTTGCCGCGCGCTAGAAGTTCCGCGGCGATCGACCTGCCAATGAAGCCAGCTGCGCCAGTCACTAAGTACGTTTCCATTCATTCATCCTTTCAACAGGCAAATACTTTTAAGGCGCTTCCGGCTATTTAGTGGATAGAGGCGCCATGTCGAGACTGCCGCAGTGGAAGTAAATCGCGTGGATGAAGTTCTGCTTGTTGCGAAAGCCGCGGGCCGTGTACTTCACCCACTGGATCTTGGCGTTGATCGATTCGCTGGCAGCGTTCGTGATCCGGTGTCGCAGGTAGGTGATAATGTTCTCGAATCTCCGTTTCAGCATGCGCGCCACTTCCAGCATCGGCCGCAGCCGGCTCCTCACCGCCCAGTTCCACCACCAGCGGAAATGCTTTCGCGCCGGCCGTTCATACGCGTAGCTATACAGCGCCATCGCCGTCTCCTTCAGCGCCCATGCCCGCGCCGTCTGCAGCCCGCTCTTTCTCAGCTCGTCGAAAGCCCGCCGGTCCTTCGGCTCCATCGCTGCCCGGCTGCGCAGCCAGTCGTAGCGCGTCCCCGTCAGGCGGTCGTCGCCGGCAGCCTTCAGAGTCTTGTGCTCCTTGCGCCGCACCCGGTCCACCGCCTCGCCCAGATGCTGCGCCACATGGAACTTGTCGAATACGATCTTCTTTGCCGCATCCTTCAGATGCGCCTCCACCGACGCGATAAACGGATCCCACATGTCCATCGCTACCGCCTCGATGCTCTCCATCTGCTCCTTCGTCAGCGTTCCCCAGAACCCGTCCAAACTGCTCTGCTTGCGCTCCTCGGCCACATACAGCACCCGGCTGCGCTCCAGATCGTTGACCAGCGTCAGATAGTTATGCCCCTTGCGGAACGCCTTCTTGTCCACCCCGATCTGACCCACCGGCTCGGCCTGCCGCCGTTCCAGTCCGCGCTTGACCGCCCGCTCCATGATCCCGTGGATCTCGTCCCAACTCAGCCTCAGCAGCTCGCCTACCGCCTTTTGGCTTGACGCCTTCAACCACTCGATGGCCAGCGCCTCAAACAGCGCCGTGAACCGGCTCGATGGCTCTGCCCACGGCAGTCGCACCACCCGCACGCCCTGCTCCCCGCACTCGCTCCGCGGCGGCGACGCATGCAAAATCGTCTGATACTGGCAGGTGTCCAAATGCCGCCACTGCCGCTCCGCCTGATGATCGTACAACCGGCATAACCCACCACACTCCGGGCACGGCCACTCCCCCTGCTCCCCATGACCCAGATAAACGTGAACCTCTCCTGCCTCCAGCTTCAACTCCACTCGCTCTACTCGCCACGGAGACTCAATGCCCAGAATGCGTCGATACAGCTCGTGATCCTGCATCTCCGCATTCTTACATCCCCACCTCCACCCTCATCGAACCACTACAAAGCCGGAATTCCCACTTTTAATTCTTTATCTCCACGATCAAAGCACCGGCCCTCCCCGTGAAAGCCAGCTTTTTCAGCTTCCATCGAGGACTTCCCGTGGTTAGTTGTCAATGGGCGCCCCTTCCCAGCACGATCGTCTTAATCGTCTCGAAGATGATGAGCAAGTAGAGACCTAGCGATACGTGCTTGATGTAGTAGAGATCGTATTCAAGTTTTCGCTTTGTTTCTTCGAGGCTTGCGCCGTATTGATATCGAACCTGCGCCCAACCCGTGAGCCCCGGGCGGACAATGTGCCGTAGCTCATAGAAAGGAATTTCGCTGGTGAGCCACTGCACAAACTCGGGGCGCTCCGGACGGGGGCCGACAAATCCCATGTCTCCGCGGAGGACGTTCCAAAGCTGTGGAATCTCGTCGAGGCGAGTCCGGCGCATGAATTTGCCAACCGGAGTGACGCGAGAGTCGTTCTTGGTTGCCCACACAGCACCATTTGCCTCGGCATCCTGCCGCATGGTCCGGAATTTGAGCAGAGAAAAAGGCCGTCCACGTAGTCCTACACGAGTCTGGCGGAAAAGGATGGGGCCGGGTGAAGACAGACGAACGGCCAAAACGATGAACGGAATGAACGGCAAGCAGAGCACCAACCCCACAAAAGAGACCATGATGGAAATCAGACGCCCCACGAGCTGATGCGACGCCTTTACGTTGAAACCTTGAGTGAAGATGAGGGTGCTGGGATTGAGCCCGTCCAGCGGCAGTCTGCCCGAGAGGCGCTCCATGAGTACGCTGGTATCTTCAATCACAATCCCACGGAGCCGAAGATCGAGGAGTTCACGAACCGGCATCGATCCGCGCCGGTCTTCCATGGCAACGATGACGCGGTCAATGCGGGTCTTCGGTTCGCAAAAGGCACGCAGGTCTGCCGCAAAGCGTTCAAGGTCCCCGTTGAATGCGCCTTTGCTCTCTCCGTCGACGACTTCCATGCCGGCATCGCGTCTGGCGCGCAGGGTTTCGACAGCCGCGCGCGCCCGCTCGCCGCTACCCAACACATAGATGCGTTCGCGGAACACCGAAAGGCCGATGATCGACCCATATGCTGATCGCCAGATAACGAGGGCAATCGCGAGGATAGAGGTGCCGACGAGAGGAACATTCGAGCCGATGCTCATTTCAGGAAAGAAATATAAAAACGCCGCGAGAAAAAAAGATAGAACGCTAAGAACCAGCAGGAGCCGGAAGTAGATTTCCCAACGTTCTGAGATGCGCTGCGGTTCATAGAGATCAAAGTAGTAGGAGAGAAGCAAGGTAAGAACTGTAACACCTGCGATCTTTAAGATGCCGTTTTCGTAGATCAGAACAATGTACGTATCCGGCCCCGCGAGGTACGCCGTGGCAAGCAGAAATGAGCCACTGACGAGGAGCACTTCGCAAAGAAGCAGGACCACAGTCCGGGTCGGATAGTAAACATTAAAAAGCCTGATCATTCCCGCCTATCCTTAGCTTCCCGGGCTCGACCGGCGCCTTCTGACCCACTGTGGTGGTAGTAATAGTCGTAGCTGTACGACCCTTTGCGTGGAGCTTCCTTGACAGCATTAAGCACAAAGCCGAGGATGCGCGAATTGCTGAAGACGGCCTGGGTGCGCTGAGCCACATCGTAAGGCGTGCTTGATTCGCGCGCGATGAGCAAGATTGCATCGGCGGCGCGGGCAAGGTCGACCGCGTCGGTAACCGCCAGCACCGGCGGAGAGTCAATCACAATCCAATTAAAATGCGATGAAACTCTCGCAATCAGTTCTTCGATACGGTGATTGGCCGCCAGCTCAGAAGAGTTGTCGCTGGACTTGCCAGAAGGGATAAAGGTGAGGTTGGAAATGACATCCGCGCTGGCGTCCTCTGCAGTTTCGGGACTACGGTAGCGCTGCATGACGTCAATCAAATCAGCGGTGCCATCCAAATAATCCGATAAACCTGGGGTACTGGGGGCGCCCAGCAGATTATGAAGCGTGGGACGACGCAGATCGCCATCGATGAGCAGAATGTTATTGACACTGTTGCGCGCCATGCTCATGGCCAAATTCGCCGCGACAAAGCTCTTCCCTTCCGAAGGCATGCCGCTGGCGATAAGAATCGTCTTCAATGGAGCCTCAGAGTGAGCCTGGTAGATGTGCGAGCGGAGGCGGCGAAACTGCTCGACGCCTGCGCCGCGGTCTGTGAGCGTAGGAAAGGCAGCGGTCATTGGCTTCCACGGATGCTGCGCAATGTTTTCCAAAACCAATTCGGGTTTGACGAGCGGCAGCTCCTCAGGAGCGGGGGTGATTGTCAGCTCAGCAACCTGATTGTCTTCTGAGGCCGGCAATTTTCCGCGCTCGCGATATGCTCTTTGAAGTGCTTCATGTATGCGGCTCATAGCTCAACTGTCCTCTAGGAAATCCGTGAAATCTTCGACGGGATTGATGGTGCTGGAGATTGCGGTTGGCAAAGAATCCTCGGACAGCCCGGACATATCCGTGGATGAGATCACAAAGGGCTGCTGGGCCAGATCGAGTTCGGCGCTCACCGACTCAATGATGTGCGCAGGGACGGGCTTGATCTGCTCCACATAGGCACTGATCAGTGCATGCTCGCAAACCAGATTGATGAGGCGAGGAATCCCTCTGGAATAGCGATGGACAAGCTGCACAGCTTCCGGCGAAAATACGGGTTGGCTCACGCCGGCGATGTGCAGTCTCTTTGCGATGTAGGCCTTTGTCTCCTCGCTGGCCAGCGGCCGCGTTCTGCACCACAGTGAAATGCGCTGACGAAGCTGGCGAACGCATGGGTTGCGAAGCTTCTCTTCGAGTTCTGGCTGCCCGGACAGTACAATCTGCACCAGCTTTTCCGATGAGGTCTCGAGATTCGTGAGCAAACGAATTTCCTCAAGAAGCTCCCACGAGAGGTTCTGAGCTTCATCGATCACAATGGCGCACAATTCCCTGTTGCGGAAGCGGTCGATAAGCCAGGAATTGAGCTGCAGAAGCATCCCGGACTTTGTTCGCGTGGTGGACGGAATACCAAAGTCCGCGAGCACAAATTCAAGAAAGTCGAGCACATCGAGACGCGGATTGAACACAAAAGCTGTCGAAATGCGTTGGTCGGCAAATGAGCTGAGGACGGTCTTGAGGAGAGTTGTCTTTCCTGTGCCCACTTCTCCCGTCATCACCACAAAGCCCTTGCGCCCCGCAATGCCGTATTGCAGGCACGCAAGCGCTTCCTGAATCTGCGGCATTATGTAAAGAAACCGCGGATCGGGACAGTTCCCGAAAGGTGAGTCGTTCATGCCGAAGAAGTTTCTGTACATGGTTATCCGAGCGCGCTTTCCACGGGCTTATTGGTTCGTGAGAAAAGCTTCCACCGGCTGCGAGGTCTTACAGGCTGGGGTAGGTCTTTAATGCGGGAGATCACAGCCAAAGTTGGCAGCTTGGTGAAGGCCCAAATGTCCCTCTCATTGCGCAGGGAAGTATCGCGATACTCGAGCAATGCTGCAAGAAGCAGACCCAGAAGAAGGCCAACTGTAAAGCCCCCACCCGCGAAGACAAACGGGTTCGGGAATGTCGGCATATCAGGAAGATTGGCAGGATCCAAGACGCGGAACTGCTCACCCTGCTGGCGCTGTTCAAGGGCGGTTGCCATGGATGATTCGTTCATTTTGCTCAGCAGAGAGTTATAGAACCCCAAAGCCGTCTCATGGTCGCGAGTGAGTTGCTTGTACGCTGCTTCGACCTGAGGGCTCGACTGAACATACGACTCGTAGGTGCGAATCTGCTGTTGAATCCGAGCCTGATCCTGCTTTGTGGCGGCCAGGGTCGCCTGGGCCGCGCGAAGCTGCGCCTTGAGCTGTTGGAGCTGCGGCGGGTCAAAACGGCTGACGGTAGACACTGCAGGGGCCGGAGGCGCAGCCGGGGCCGGCTCAGCCGAGGCGTGCGCGATCTCAGCCTGCAAATCGGCAATCTTACGCGAGATCGCAACTACATCTGGATAGTCGGGTGTGAATTCCGCCTCCAATGCCTTCTTCTGCTCGATGAGAGTCCTGAGCTCGGCTTGACGCTCATCCACTGAAACACCTGTGGCCGCGGGCCCGGAGCTTTCGAGATCATGCGTTTGCTGCGTGACCATAGCCTGGAGAAAGGTCACTTCCTGCTGCGCGCGGCCCAGCGACTGGGTCACGGCGTCAAGCTGGGTTGTGAGCGACTGAAGCGTGTTCACGTTGTGCGATTCCTGTTCAGGGAGCATGCCGAAATACTTTTGCTCGAAGGCTGCGAGCTTGGCATCCTGATCGTCTAGCTTCGCCTTTGCGTCGGCGAGTTGCTGCTTCAGGAAGTCAGTCGTACCCTCGGCGGATTGCTCGCGCGAACTCAGATTCTCGCTGACGAAGAGTGATGTGATCTCGCCACAAACCTGTTGGGCTGTGTGCGCATCCTGCGCCTTGAAGGTGATAAAAAAGCCCGGCATCCCATACGACGCGCTAGCGGAGGCGATTGGCTTGACCTCAATGGCCTTTTGCGTCATTTCGACGCGGTCGTCCATGGTATTCTCGTGGCCGGCGTACAAGTTGAATTTCTCGATGATCGGCTGAAGGCGCGAGCGGCTCAGGATCTGTTCCCTCATTGATGCCAGGCGCGAACCGAGATCTTCAGTGACGACTGGCATTACATAGTTTTCCGGAACCTTCTGCCGCTCGATAAGCACAAGCGTCTGCGACACGTATTGGGGTGGAATGATGTACGTGAGGCCGATGCCAACCCCGAGGAAAAGGATCGCAGAAATTAGAATCAACCAGAATCGCCGTTTCAGGATTCCGGCGTAATCCTGCATTGTCAGTTCGCGATGTCCGAGCATATGACTCCTTTAAGGCCTACTGCGAGAAGGGGCGTAGCTTCCTGGGCGAAAACCCCATGCCAAAGCTGATTGTTTGGTACAGGCTGCCCAGAGCGCTACCCTGAAGTGCGGCACTCGACGACTGGTCCAGTACCGTGTAATTTGCAAATACTGAGAGATACCGGCCCATTCGCCAGCCAGCCTGAGTTCCAGCAACCTTTCCATTTGTGACCCCTGTGCCTTGGAGCGTTGCCCATCTGGTGTAGTCACCTACGAATCCAATGGTTAGGCTCTTTCCTGCATCCCACGAGTAGTTTGCATTCACGGCGTCCATATATGCGCCCAGCGTGTACCCTCCACCGCCACTTGTTGAACGGGTGTAGTTCACGCTGGCCGTCCCGTGCCGTAACTGGTAGCTAATCGACGCTGCGACTGAGAGCCTGGTCGAGGACGGCACAGGAGAGCTGCCAGAACTGCCCGAACTACCAGAACTGCCAGAACTGCCCGAACTACCAGAACTGCCAGAACTGCCCGAACTACTCACACTGCCGGAGCTGCTGGTCCACCCAGCGCCCACGGTGGCGTTCGTAGTGAGGCTTCGGTTCCACTGGCGCTTGCCGCCAAAACCCAGGGAATTGAACCTTAAAGTGAAGTCGTAACCGGAGTAGCTGAATTCCGAAAAACTGTACACGCCATCGAGAGAATTCAACTTGTTGAGGCGCCGGGAGATCGTCACGTTTGCGCTTTCGGAGTTTGTATCCAGGCCATTCCCGTCAGGGTATATCAGTTTGAACATACCGCCGCCACCACTGAGGCTCCAAGCGAAGTTGAGTTGCTGACTGACTGATCCATTCACTCCGTTAGCGATAGAGCGGGTATTCAGGGTCAGAATCGATTGGTTGGTTGTTGGTGCCTGACCTGACCCGCCGATCGGCTCGCCTGTACCTGGGACTCCCGAGAAGCCTGTGACCGGTGACAGTGGCAGATAGCTTAGGCTGTCGCCGATCACGACCGTCGTTTTGCGCCAGACTATGCCCTGCGATAGTGCGAGATCCTCATAGAAACCGTCCCCATAGGACGGGCCTGCTTCGTTCCAGCCGAATCCGCCGGCCACGGTGACCTGGAAAGGCAGGCGTACGCTGCCATTCGCATAGCCCAAATCTCCGGAAGCTGTGCTTCGCTGTTGGTTGCCAAGGCCGCCGTTAAATGTTGCCGTCTGCGCGTAGTTAAGGGAATAATCCAGGCTGGCCGTGCCCGCCGTCGCCTCGGGCGCGACTTGCGCATGTGCCGCGGTGGCAACGGTGAAAAGGAACGTCAGGAGTGTGAGAGTCGTTTTCATTTTCGGCACCTTACGGAACAACAATCGTGTCCCCGGGTTCCAGAACCAGATTGAATTCGCTGTTGCCCTTCAACGCTTCCTTGTAGTGCACGGGAATCCTTTGGTGTTTGCCGGCTTCGTCGCGCAAGATATAGATCTTCTTCGCGTTGGCAAATTGCGATAGTCCCCCAGCACTGGAGATTGCTTCCAATAAGGTCATGCCAGGAGTCATGGGAATTGGGCCCGACTTTCCGGCTTCGCCGAGAAAATAGATCTTCTTGCTGTTGATTGCGTTGACTATGACGAAGACGGTCGGATTCTGGACGAACTTCTTGAGTTTTTCAGCGATCTCATCCGCCAACTTCAAGGGTGTCAACCCAGAAGCCTGAACATCGCCGAGAAGCGGAAGAGAGATCATGCCGTCGGGCCGGACAAGCGGATTGACCGAGAGAGAGGGCTCTTTCCAAACTGAGACGGTGAGAACGTCCTCTGGGCCGATCACATAGGTATTGGCATCAACGCCCGGGACCGAGACTGGCGCGGCTGGTGCTGTCGCGCCTGGAGCTGGGGCCGCTGGTTCTGGCGTGGCTGGTGCTGGAGCGGCCGGAGCTGGAGTGGCCGGAGCTGGCGCGGCCACTTGGGCAGGCTTGGCAGCGGGTTCCGTGTTCTGGGAATAGCAGACAAGACTTGGCAAAAAGAATGCCAAAATCAGAAGCCTTTCTGATTTCATAGCGCAACTCCGTTCTTGTTGGAAGCAGGCACGTATTCTGTTCCGGCCTGTTTGAGTTTGTAGAGCAGAGCTTTATAACTGATCCCTAGCTCATCCGCTGCACGCTTGCGATTGCCGCCGGTTGCAACCAGAACCTCCGAGATCAGCTGACGTTCGATCTGAGCTGATGCAGCCCGTGCGGCGTCCTTCAGCGACAAAGGCTTGCGCTCTCCATTCGACCTTACCGTCGAAGCCGCGGCTTTCAGTGCAGCGAGGGAGATTGCCTGGTCACCGATGGCGACAAACGTCTTGATTGCGGTCTGCAGTTCAGGCAGGTTTTCGGGCCAGGTGTGCTTCATCAGATACTCAATGATCTCCTGACGCAGAACCGGCTTCGGACGATCAAACTGCTTGGAGTACTGCGCCAAAAGGCCATCGGTGATGGAGAGGATTTCGGCTTTCCTGCAGCGCAAAGGTGGAATGTGAAGCGTGACGGTCGAGACCAGGTAGTAAAAATCCTCTCTCATGCGTGAGGTTTTGACATCCTCAATAAGTTCGCGGCTCGTACCACAAAGGAGGCGGCAACTTTGCGTCTGCTCGGAGTGAAAATAGGTATTGATGATGAGCTCCTGCAGGGCAAGGCTCAGATTCGCGATCTCCGCCAGATAGACAGTCCCGTTGGTCGAAAATGCCGATAGGATGTTCTGAGCATCGGCAGCGGAGCTGGGAATCTCTGTAAAGTTGCTGCGAGACCGATGCGACTGCACGTGGATTTGCGCGGCAATGGTGCGCTTTCCAACACCGTGCTCGCCCACGATCAGAACCGGGCAGTCGCTTTCGGCAATGCGGGCGATCGCCCGCTGAACCTGCCCCTCGATAGGGGCAAACTGTCTTGAGGAGACGAACGGTTTGGCTTGCCGCTTCGCGCTTTGGATGGTTGTACTGCTCGCCATGAAGAATCCTGGATCCACATTCCTGGCTTAGCAAGGCGGCTTCCAAACCTGGGGACAACGCTTGGAATAGGCTTTCCATGCGGTATATCCCCTCTTGGGAGCACTTTCTGGAGGAAGGATTGCTGAAAGGAAGGAAAGGTTTTTCTCTTTTAGCGGGAACAATTGTGACATTGATTTCCCTGGAAAGTGGAAAGTGTTTTCCATTCGCGTGATAGGGCTGGTTCCCTATGCCGGGCAATTCATGGCGAATTCACCTGGATTGAGCCGTTCCACTTTCGGCATTCCGATTGCTAAGAAAGGTATATAGAATTGGGAATGCCACAGATCCTCTTATGGTGAATATGGCCCAAGACATACGGACACAAGCGATTACGAAGAATCCCCGGTCTCTTCGAATTGCTCATCTTGCATGGGGTCCAGTACTCATCGGGGCGCTCATGGTGGCGGTGTACTACCGCGTGCTGGCGAAACTGGTGATCGACTGGTGGCAGATCCCCGATTTTTCCCATGGCTTCCTGGTCCCAATCTTTGCAGCGTACCTGGTGTGGGCGAAGAGAAAAACCCTGCTCGACACAAAAGTCGCTCCCACCTGGAGCGGAGTTGCGGTCGTTGCCCTGGGGCTGGTGGTTCTGCTTCTGGGTGTCTATGGCGCGGAGCTGTTTCTATCCCGGATATCGCTGGTGATCCTGTTGGCAGGGCTGGTGCTGAGTTTTGGCGGGTGGCAGCTTTTGAAGGAGCTTCGCTTCCCTTTGCTTGTCCTGATTCTGGCGATCCCGATTCCCGCGATTATTTTTAACGAGATCACCTTTCCCCTGCAGATCCTGGCCTCGAAGCTTGCCAGCGCTTTGCTTCCTTTATTCGGCGTGCCGGTTCTGCGCGAGGGCAACATCATTGAACTCCCCGCCATGAAGCTGGAGGTGGCAGAGGCATGCAGCGGCATCCGTTCACTGGTGAGCTTATTTACGCTCGCGATTTTCTATGGCTACTTTCTGGAGAAATCCCCCCTGCGGAGGGCCGTCCTCGCTGTGGCCAGCATTCCGATCGCGATTGCGGCCAACGCAGTGCGCATCTTCGGCACCGGGTTGTGCGTCCAGTACTGGGATCCGGACAAGGCCATGGGCTTCTTTCATGAGTTTTCCGGCTGGGTCATATTTCTCGTGTCCCTGGGGTGCCTGTTCATCGTCCATCGCGCCATGTGTTTGTTCCCGGCCCGAAGGAGGCAAGCATGAAAAACGCTCGCTTCTGGACGGTTGTCGCGCTGCTGGCCGGAACAGCACTGCTGCTGTACACCCGTGGCAACGCCGATCTGATCCCCGTGAGCGAGCCCTTGGCGCAGGTCCCGCGCACGATTGCCGGATGGTCGGGAAGCGATGTGCAGATCGACCAGGATACGCTCGATGTTCTCGGCGCCGGAGACTTCCTGTCGCGCGTTTACATCCAAGGCGGAGAGGTGCCCCCGATCGGTCTCTTTATCGGGTATTTTCCAACTCAAAGGACGGGCGTCACCATTCATTCGCCGAAAAACTGCCTGCCAGGTTCCGGTTGGGCTTTCGAATCGTCGCAGTATGTCAATCTGAACGATGCGAACGGCAAGGCGCACCGGGTGGGTGAATACATCATTGCTGACGGGGTGAATAGGCAGTTCGTTATCTATTGGTATCAGGCACACGGACGTAGTATCGCCAATGAATACCTAGCCAAGATCTATCTGGTTACTGACGCGATACGGTTGCATCGCACGGATGGGGCGCTGGTCAGGGTGACTACACCGGTCGACGCCAACGAAGGCATGTCGGCGGCAAGGGCCAGGGCCGAGGCATTTACTGCGCAGCTTATTCCCATGCTCCCTCGCTTTATCCCGAACTGAGCGGATTGGAAGGAGCAGGGAAAGGCAACGCGCTTTAGCAGAGGATTTCAGGCTGTGTTGTGCGGATGGCAGCCAGCAAGGATGGAAAACAGTGAGAAGCTCGTTTAAGGCAGCTCAAGTGAGATGCGATGAGAGGTGGAAACACATGAATCGGCGAGGAGCTTTTTGCGTGATCGCGCTAATTGCAGTGGCGGCGCTGTTGGTCGGGTGCCATGGCGATCCAAACGTGCGAAAGCAGAAGTATCTGGAGAGCGGCGAGCGATACAGCGCCCAAGGCAAATACCGGGAAGCTGCCATCCAATATCAGAACGCCCTCAAGGTGGATAAGAACTTTGCCGACGCCCATTATGCACTGGCCCAGGCATACGAGCATTTGGGTCAACTCAGCGCAGCTTACAAGGAACTCTTGCGTACCGTGGACTTAGAGCCCACGAACTATAAGGCGCGGATCGATCTCGGCGATCTGATGATCGCGGGCGGCAAAACCGACGACGCGCAAGTGCAGGCCAATGCTGTGATGGCCGTACAACCAGACAATCCAGATGTTCACGCGTTGCTCTCCGCCATAGCGGTCAGGAAGGGCCAGAAGGATCAGGCTCTGATCGAGATGCAACGTGCTGTTGAACTCGATCCGAACCGTGCGGCCTTCCACGAGGATCTCGCATTCCTTCAATCGGCTGATACAACCAAGGCTGCTTCTGTCGAAGAGGAGCTGAAGAAGGCTGTCGCTCTCGATCCGAAATCAGTGAAGGCCAAGCTCATTCTCGCGGCATTCTATTCCAGGAACAACCGCTTGGCCGATGCAGAGAAGGTCAGTTGGGATGCCGTCGCCACGGATCCCAAGAACCTAGCCGCCAGGGCAAATGTCGCTGAGGTCATTCTCAGGGAGGGAGATCAGGCGAGAGCCGAACTGGTGCTTCGACAGGCGTCGAAAGACTTTCCCAACGATCCGCAGGGAGTCCGTATCCTGGCGGACTACTACGTGAATTCCGGACAGTTGGACAAGGCCAGGGCAGAGTACTCAAGTCTTGCGGCGAAGTATCCCAAGAACATTTATGTGCTGAAGGGGTATATTCGCGTGCTTGTCGAGGTTAAAGATTACGGAACCGCGCAAACCGTGGTTGCCGGACTGTTGAAGACGCACCCCAAGGATCCGGAAATTGCGGGATTGAACGGAATCGTGCTGCTCAATAGCGGTAAGGCGAGCGACGCCGTAAATGCTCTTCAAAATGCAGTCAAGGATTCCCCGAAGGATGCCTTCCTGCAGTACTGGCTGGGCAGGGCCGCGTTGGCTAAGGGCGATATTGACCTGGCGGAGACGAGCCTTCGCCAGGCGGCAAGTCTTAACCCGTCCAGGTTGGACGCAGAGGAAGAACTGGCGCAGATCGCACGTCAACGCGGGGACATGGATTTGCTGGCCGACGTGGCAGATAAGACGATCGCTGCGGCGCCGCGCTTTCCTGGCGGCTATGTATGGCGCGCCATGGTGGAGATGAGCCACAACTCAGCAGATAAGGCCGAAGCCGATCTTAAGACGGCCATGAGCATTGCTCCGCAAAGCCCGCAGCCCTATCTCGAACTGGGCAAGATCCGATTCGCGCAGAAGCGTTTTCCAGAAGGGGTAGCGCTTCTGGAACAGGCCCTGCAGAACGACCCTAATTCTGTCGAAGCCCTGCGCCTGGTGGTCACCTATGATCTCTACGAAAAACAACCGGAAAAGGCCCTGGCTCGCTTGAATGCGCAGATAGAGAAAAGTCCGAAAAACAGTGCTTTTTATGATCTTCTGGCGCAGCTACAAATTCAAAATAAGAACCTGGACCAGGCGGCAGCTACAGCTCAGAAGGCCATGCAACTCAATTCCAGCGACGGCGAGGCTGTGATGCTGTACGCGCAGATTGAAGTGCAGCGCGGACAGGCGGCCGATGCTATCAGCGTCTGGGAAAAGTGGTCGGCTGCGCATCCTAACGATGCAGCGGTCCTCGCGATCCTGGGAACTCTCGAGGAATCGCGTGGCGACATAGGCAAGGCCGAGGCCTACTACAGGAAGTCGCTACAAATCCAGCCGCAACAGCCCATCGCGGCGAACAATCTTGCCTATCGGATGCTAATGAATGGCGAAAATGTGGATGTGGCTCTGACCCTCGCGCAAACGGCTCGGCAGGCTATGCCGAACTCACCCGACACAGCAGACACATTGGCGTGGGCCTATTACTACAAGGGAGCCTACGGATTTGCCCGCGACCTGCTGGAAGATGCGATCAAGACCGAACCAAACAGCGCTGCAATGCAATATCACCTGGGAATGGTTTACAGCAAACTAGGGGACAAGAGCAACGCAGTGATTCACCTGAAAAAGGCGGCGTCTCTCGCGCCCGACTCGCCAACAGGAAAGGACGCGAGAACGGCGCTGCAAGGACTGGGCTAGAAGGTGATGAGGGCTTGATGGCAGCCGGTGCGCATGGTGCGCTTTCGGTGGCACGCAAGCACCGACGACATTTGCACGACGAGAACGCACGAGCTGCCCTGTGGATTTAGGCAAGCACCGAATTGTTGGTCGATTCCCATCAGGCCAGACTCATCGTTCTTGCGGTACCGGAATTGCTACCTGGCTCTTAATAACTTGCTGGGTTGCCCGCTGCGCCTGGCGAAGAGATCTGTCCAACTCCTCCGCAATCGCGCCTACGTCTGGGCTGCGGAAGATCGATAAATGATCCCCTTCGATTTCGTAGGCAGTCACTCCGCCCAGCGCTACGGGGCGCCAACCCAGCGCCGCATCGCGGTAAGGATCGTCGTCTCGTTTCTTTGCGCTGAACACGAGGAGATGACCATCGTAGGGTTTGGGAACGTAATTCCGTGCTGCCAAAAGGCTCGCATCACGGACCCTGCTCAACACTCCGCCCAACTCTCCGCTACCATCAAGTGTCTCCTGGTCAGCGTTCAGGAGATTAGTCGGAAACTGAGTTCCATCTCCCCCTTCTGCGATCCGCAGCACGGATCGCGTCAAATGCAGAAGGGTTCTGGCCCGGCCCAGGAGGTAACTGCCCCAATCTCGCGGATTCACCTGTCCAAGTCTCATCATATGATGGAGGATTCTCCGCAAAAAGAATCGCGAATTGAAGTAAAGCAGTTTCGGCTTAGAGATAAAACGGCCATACGTGAAATTATATGTATCGATCAGCGCCACGACGCTAACAGTTTCCCCAAGAGAACGAAGGCGGCGGGCCATCTCAAAAGCTACCAGTCCTCCATAGCATCCACCACCCAGAAAGTAAGGACCGTGGGGTTGCACTCTTCGGACCAAATCGACATAGCATTCTGCTGTTTCCTCGACACTGGAAAACGGAGCGGATTGGCCGTCAAGTCCACGCGCCTGCAAGCAATAGAATGGCTGATCTGGCGGCAGGGCCATCGCCAAATCCCGCATACTGAGTACATTTCCTCCGGCGCCATGAACACAAAAGAATGCCGGCCGCTCATTACCTTCCCGCAACGCCACCAAACACGACCAGTCCGCTCGCCCACCGTGGAGAGTGGGTGCGAACTGTTCCACGGTAGGGGCCTTCATGAGTACGGCGAGTGAGGGTTGGCATTCGGGAAACGCAGCGAGGATCTTGACAATAAGACGAACCGCTTGGATCGAGTCACCGCCCATTTCGAAGAAGTCATCGCGGATTCCGACTCGCGGTACGCCTAACGCCCCGGCCCATATTGCGGCGAGCTTCTCCTCGGTGGGGTTTCGGGGAGCTATATAGGTATTGACAGGAACCGCCTGTGTTTCCGTGGGCACCGGCAGTGCCTTACGGTCAACTTTGCCGTTTGGCGAGATTGGAAGCTGATCCAGGAACACGTAGACCGTTGGCACCATGTAGTCCGGTAGCTGCCTTTTCAGCCGCGTGCGCAGTTCCGACGTGGCCGGCATGGCACTGGCCGAGGCCACCAGGTAGGCCACCAGCCGCTTGTCGCCTGGCGTGTCCTCGCGGGCGATGACCACTGCCTGCTTGATCTCCGGCTGCTCCTTCAGCGCCGCCTCGATCTCACCCAGTTCGATGCGATAGCCGCGGATCTTGACCTGATGATCGATCCGGCCCAGGCACTCGATGTTGCCGTCTGCCCGATAGCGCGCAAGGTCGCCGGTGCGATACATGCGTGCCCCGTTCCCGCGAAACGGGTCGACTACGAACTTCTCCGCCGTCAGTTCCGGGCGGTTCAGATATCCGCGCGCAAGCCCGTCGCCGCCAATGTATAACTCTCCTATAACTCCAACCGGCACCGGCCGTCCCTGTCCATCCAGAATGTAGCATGTGGTGTTCGCCAACGGACGGCCGATCAGGATCGGCTCCTGCCCGTCGGTCACGCGGTACCCGGTTGACCAGATCGTTGTTTCTGTCGGCCCATAGAGATTCCACACCCTCCCCACCACGGGCACCAATTGCGCCGCCACCTCCGGCGGCATCGCTTCGCCTCCACACACTGTCTGCAGATCCGGCTTGCCGCTCCAGCCTGAATCGAACAGAAGCCGCCAAGTTACAGGAGTAGCCTGCAAGAAGGTGATGTTGTGCCGATCGAGCAAACCGCGCAAAGCGTAGCCATCCGCCGCTTCCTCGCGGCTTGCGACTACAACCTGCGCCCCCACCAGCAGCGGCAACCACACCTCCAAGCCTGCAATGTCAAACGAGATTGTTGTTACTGCCAGCAGACGGTCCCTTTCGCTCAACTGCAACCACTCGCGCATCGACCATAAAAAGTTCGTCAGCGCCCCCCGTAGGACTTGCACCCCTTTAGGCTTTCCAGTTGAGCCGGAAGTGTAGATCAAATAGGCAAGATCTTCTGGCCCCACTGCCTCCGCAAGGTTATCGCAGTCGTTCGTCCGCCAACCTGTGTCTTCCAGCTGGATCGCCGTTCCGGCAAAGACTGGCAGCGCACCGCGCAGGCTCTGCTCGGTCACCAGCACCCGAACGCCACTGTCTTGCAACATGTAGTTGATCCGTTCGGCCGGAAACAACGGATCCAGCGGCAGATAGGCCGCCCCCGCCTTCACGATCGCCAGTAGCGCCATCACCATGTTGATCGAGCGCTCTACGTACAGGCCCACTAGTTGATTAGGACCCGCGCCGTGTTTGCGCAGCTCATGGGACAATTCGTTGGCCCGCTCGTTCAGCTCCCGATACGTAAGCTGTTGGTCGCCATAGACCACGGCGACCGCGTCCGGAGTCCGCTCCACCTGTGCTTCCACCAACGCCGCCAACGATGTCTCCCGCGGATACTCCCGCGCCGTCGCGTTCCACTCCACCAGCAATTGCTGCACCTCAGCGGGCGTTAGCAGCGTCAGTCCGGCTATCTTCTGCTCCGGATTGGCGGCAATGCTCTCAAACAACTGCCGGGCGTGCCGGAGCATGCATTGCGCCGTTTCACGCGTGAACTTGCGGCGATCGAACTCCAGCTTGAGCAGCATCTCCGGATCGCCGTAAACGGCAAACGTGAGCGGAAAGTTGGTCTGTTCCAGTAGATGCCACTCTCGCGCTATCCAGCATTCGGAAATTGTCGTCAGCGCCGTATGGAAATTCTGATTCTCGAACACGACCAGGCTGCCGAACAGGGAAGCCGAGGGCGCGAATCCCGACGCCTCCTTGATTCTGGTCAGCGGCGTGTGTTCGTAAACGCGCAGGCTGATCCACTCGGACCGAAGATCCTGAAGCGCGGCCGCGATGGAAATCTCTGGGGGCAAGGTTGCGCGGACCGGAACCGTGTTCAGGAACAACCCAACCACGGCATCCGCGTCGGCAATGCTTCCCCGGCGGGAGGTCTTCGTGGCTCCAAATAACACATCCTGCACGCCGCTATACCGGCTGAGCAAGAGGCCCCATACACCCATCACGATCGTATTCAGGGTGATGTCGTAGCGCTTCGCAACTTCGCGCAGAGCCAAGGTAACTTCCTTGCTGAGGCGGAGCTCCCCTTCGCCGTAGCCGCTGAATGCGCCACTCGACGCTTGCGCGTCCTCCAACAATGGCGTAGGCCCGGCAAGTCCTCGGAGCCGGTCGGCCCAAAACTGGTCGGCCCCCTCCAAATCGAGGCTCTTCAGCCACTCGATGTACGGATGAAAATCCGGTCCCGGCTCCGCCATCACCTGTTCGCCGCCTCGCAACCTCTTGTAGAACTCCTCGACATCGTTCAGAACGAGGATGAAGGCGCGGCCGTCTAGCAGAATGTGGTGCACTGTCCACACCAGCCGATAGCGATGTTGGCCGTAGTCGAAAAGCGTCAGGCGCATGAGCGGGGTTTGCGCCAGATCGAACCCGCGTGCGCGGTCACGGGCGAGAAATTCCTGGAAACCAGCCTCATCATCGGGACCCGCTCGAACTTCCAGGCGAAGCTCTACCTGATCATGCACCTGCTGCACAGGATCAGAATGTTGCTTCCACTCAAAACTCGTGCGTAATGCTGGGTGCCGTTCCACGACGAGTTGCCAGGCGCGCTCCAGCAGTGCGACATTCAACGCCTCGTCGTAGCCAATAACGACCTGCTCGATATCCACTCCAGGCACGTTCTCGGACAAATTGTGAAACAACATTCCTTCCTGAATGGGAGAGAGACCGAACTCGTTAATGATCGTCATTCTTCTCGGGACCACCGTTCTTGCGGTGAGGCGGATCTTGATCTAGGAGGCGCAACTGATCCCAATCCGTCCCGCCTGCAAAGAATTAACCAAATAGCAAAGAATCAACCAAATAGTAGACTATCGTTAAACCGGCATGCTGTTCGTGTCGAAGTCAGTCAAGATGAAAGGACGCCAAGACTGACAATTCAGCTTCAGCGCGGACGCGCATACCGATAAAGCCAGAACGAGTTCCAGATGTAGATCGTCCACCACAGCGCGGCGTGCATAAGGGGTAGCTTGGAGAAGTTGCGGTAGATTCTCCATGTGTCTACTACCGCTCTTCGTTTGTTGGCTGAACGGCTGTGCTCTGACAGGCGGTAACGTCCCAGATCGGCCGGAAGCCGGTGTCCATTTTCGCCCTGCCGGATGATGTTCATCCAGCCGATGAAATCCTCGTTGATGTAGCGATGCTCGATGGGAAAGCGGAACCCAGGAACCCGTTCTCGATCGATGACGATGCTCAGGCAACCACCGTGACCGCGGCGCGTGTGCAAGGTGCGGAAGTCCAGCACCTCGGGCCCAGTGATCAGGGGGCCCACCAGAGCGCCATCGTGGGACATGTGCCGGTAGTCGTGATAAATAAAGCCGTAGCCGTGCGTCGTCATCCAGTCCACAGAGCGGGCGAGTTTTTCCGGGTGCCAGAGGTCGTCGGCGTCGAGAAAGGCGATGAACCGGCCGCGCGCGGCGTCCAGCGCCAAATTGCGCGCTACCGCGGGACCTTTCCGGCCAGATGTGCGTAGCCAACGGAAGCGCGGATCTTCAGCCGCCACAGCCTCAATGATGGCTAGCGAGCCGTCCGTCGAGCCGTCATCGACCAGGATCTGCTCCCAGTCAGTGAGAGTCTGCGCACGAACACAGGCAAAGGTCTCCGGCAACCATCGGGCGGCGTTATAGACCGGGGTTACGATCGAAACCTGTGGCATGCAGCAGCCTTTTCGCGGAGGCGCTATGAGTTGCAAAGCGACCGCCTGAGCTTGGGACGGTTGAAGAAGCCGGTACTGCGATTGACACGGGCCGCTCAAATCCGATCATGGTAGCCAAGTGAATCACGAATACCCAAGGCGGCAGATTCTTTCAAGTATTGCAATGGCTACAAACCGTTTCACGGCCGATTCACACAAGTTATCTCCGCACCGCCCACTATGAAGAGTGTTGTGTCCGCGCTTTCCCAGATGCAATACAGGTTCCAAACCTGAGGTCAGGACACAAAATGCGCTTTTGCTAACGCATGTTCGTCATTCGGGATATTTCGGGCCGGGCGGGCCGAATAAAGGAAGCTTCTTCTCTTCCAACAAGGAAGAATCCTGGCATTGATTCCCTGGAAAAGTGGAAAAACGATTCCCTTCGCAAGAGAAAACTGTTTCCTGCTGCGGGGAATTCTCGGGGAGTTAACGGGGATCAAATCATTCCGCTGTTGGGCATTTGAATTGCTATGGAGAGGGTCAGAATGCAGGTACCCGCAGGTTTTCTTACGGAGCTTGCGGCTTAAGACATTCAACTGCTTCGAACACGGACTGTTAAACTACGGTTGCGATTGCGATGATCTTGCTCAAAGGGCGCATCCCATGCAAAGCGATGAGAAGCTGACACTCTTGGCGCGATTATTGTTGTGTTTTTGCCGGAAACCAGGAACCACGGACTACCCAATGCACGGGGTTCATTTTGAACAGGGGAAAGAGCTGGAGGAATTAGAGCAGGTGTTTCCTCGCTTTCGTGAGGGATTGGCCGGCAAGACCGTTCTCGACTTCGGATGCGGATTTGGGTATCAATCGGTAGCGTTTTGTCATGCCGGGGCACGCCAGGTCATAGGAATTGATATTAATCAACAGGCGCTCGATGCTGCAGCTCATCGAGCATCCAGCATGGGCTTGAACGACCGCATCACCTTCGTAGATCGGCTCCCTGAGGCTCTCAAATGCGATGTCATTGTCAGCCAGAACAGCTTCGAGCATTTCATTGACGCCGAGACCGTCTTGGCGAGCATGCAATCCGCACTCGACCCAAAAGGGAAGATATTCCTCACCTTCGGCCCCCCCTGGTATGCGCCCTGGGGAGGTCACATGGGATTCTTCTGTCGCCTTCCATGGGTTCAGATCCTTTTCCCCGAACAAACCGTGATCGAGGCGCGGTCTCGATTCCGATCTGACAATGCCACCAGTTATCGGGACCTACATTTGGCAAAGATGTCCATTCAAAAGTTCAGTCGAATTGTAAAGCGGTCTGGTCTCCACTGTTCCTCGCTGCGCTTAGACTGTTCGCTCGGTATGAACTGGCTGAAGTTCACGCCACTGCGTGAGTTCTTTATCAATAGAGTCAGCTGCGTGTTGACGCCGGGGCGATGAGCGGTGGTTACCAGGAGGTTGTCGGGTTGATACCGGCTTAGGGATGCGATCGCTGGGTCGAAAGTGGGAAATTGAGCTATGTGCGTCGAGTCGTCTTTCGAGGAACGAGCCAGGCAGCCCTTGCAGAAACTTCATTTTCTTTACCATGAGTTGAGGCCGTACGGGTGCGATTACTCATATGTGATTGACACCAAAGAGTTTAATGAGCACGTGGATCTGTTCTTGGAGATGCGGAAAGCTGGGAGTCCCGGCTTGTGGCCGGAGGTGACCTTCGACGATGGGCATATTTCAAATCTTGACTATGCGCTGCCTGTTTTACTGTCGCAAGGTCTCACCGCGCGGTTTTTCATCACCGTGGGCTGGACGGGTAAGAAGCCGGGCTACATGGGATGGCAAGAGTTGCGGTCACTGCATGAGTCTGGTCAGCTGATTGGTGCGCATGGATGGTCGCATGCCTTTCTTACTCGCTGCGCTCCTAGAGATCTCGACGTGGAGGTGGGCAAGGCCAAGTCGGTCCTGGAGGACAAGCTCGGAATATCGATTACCACTATGTCCTTGCCTGGCGGTCGCTACAACAGGAGGGTTCTTGCGGCCTGCCGGGAAGCGGGATTTACGCAGATTTTCACGTCCGTGCCCAGGCCGGAATACGAGCCGTTGGGATTTACGGTTGGCCGGCTCAATGTCCGCGGCGATTGGTCGCTGGAGTGGATTCGGAATGTGCTTCAACCTGGAAGCCGTGCGTTATCGAACCTGGAGCGTCAATACCGGATCAAAGCGGTTGCGAAAACGGTGGTGGGAGACCGGTTGTACGAAAAGCTTTGGGCGCTTCTGAATCGAAAAGAGCCGGACGGCGGTGACGGTGGGGACTACGCGGCATGAGGATTCTGCAGATGATCAGTAGCGGCGGGATGTACGGCGCAGAGGCCGTGATCCTCAACCTGTCGTGCACGCTGAATGAGGGACCGCATCGCAGCATGCTGGGCGTGTTCTCGAACTCTTCAAATCCGAATCTGCAGCTTCATGAAAACGCCACAAAGGAAGGCATCGAGTCGTATCTGATTCCCTGCAACGGGCAGATTGACCGGAAAGCAATCACAAGTATTCGAGAGCTGGTGCAACGGACAGGCGCCGATGTTGTCCATGCTCACGGTTACAAGGCCGATATTTACGCGTTTTTTGCGTTGCGAGCATCGGGAGTTTCGCTCGTTTCAACCTGCCACAACTGGCTTGACAATGATCGAAAGACATTCTTCTACGGAGTCCTGGACCGGTTGATTCTGCGCGGCTATGCGCGGGTCGTGGCTGTGTCTGAAGATGTACGGCAAAGGCTCCTCAAATCGGGCGTCAAGGCGAACCAAGTCAGCATCATCAGGAACGGAATCGATTTGCGACCGTTCGACCGCGCATCGGCAGTTGTGAGACATGAGCTGGGCTGGGATGCGTATCGGATCGTTGGCCTTGTGGGCCGTCTTTCTCTAGAGAAGGGCGTAGACATTTTCCTGCATGCCGCGGCGCGTGTATTCGCTCATTGCCCGGATACAAAGTTTGTCGTAGCCGGGGATGGGCCGGATCGTGCCGCGCTGGACACGTTGATCGATAAACTTGGCATTCGTGACCATGTGCGCATGTTAGGCCGCTGTGACCATATGCCCGAGCTGTATGCTTCTCTGGACATCATGGTTTCCGCGTCACGTCAGGAGGGGCTACCGATTGCCGTTTTGGAAGGCATGGCCAGCCGCCTCCCGTTGGTAGCCACTGCAGTGGGTGAGGTTCCGACCGTCATTCAGAATGGCCGCACCGGAGTGCTGGTGCCTGCAGAGGATCCAGAGTTGCTGGCCGCAGCGATTATAGAGCTGCTGCGGAATCCCGCAAAACGAGAGCAGCTTGGTTCCGCAGCAAGACAGCTGGTGGAAGATGAGTTCTCCGCTGAGCGGATGACGGCTGATTATCTCCGCGTTTATGAAGATGCGATCGCGGTTGCGGCGAAGGGCAGAGAACGTCGAGATGGATTCTCTGTCATTCCGCAAGGAAGGAAAAGATGAGCGACCGCCGAATTCGAGTTTTCATGATGGATTTGTGGGCAACCGTACCCTATTACACGGCATATTTGTCCCGAGCCTTGATGGCGGAAGGAGTCGACCTGACCGTCGGGTCGATCAGTTATTACCTTGATCCGGGTTGCTTTTCAAGCCGTGGAATCAAGGTCGATCCGGGGCTTCTCGATGTGGTGGGGAGGTTCCCATTGCCGCGTGTACTGCGCAGGGTATTGAAACTGCTGGAGGCGTTCGTAAATCTGTCTGCGCTGACGGTGCGCTTTCTGGTGTTGCCCCCCGAAGTGATTCATGTCCAGTACCTGCCGATGTTGAAGTGGCGCCTTCCGCTGGATTTCTGGTTCCTGGAATTCTGCCGCAAGCGAGGCTCGAAGATTGTTCTGACGGTCCACGATCTGCTTCCCCACGATACGGGTGAGGCCCTCAAGGGAACTTTTCTTGAGCTTTACCAGATGGCCGATCGGCTCATTTGCCACTCGGATCACATCAGGGCGCGGCTGGTGGCGGAGTTTTCAGTACCTGAGGAAAAGGTATCTGTGATTCCGCATGGGCCGTTTTTTTATGACCAGCCTGAAGCAGGCTCTGAGCAGACGCCGCCGGGTTTCGAGGAGAAGCCGGGCACGGTGCTGGTACTGTGGCAGGGAATCATCTTTCCTTACAAGGGGGTCGATCTCCTGCTGCGCGCATGGCAGCGGGTGGAGGCCCATGGCAGTGATTGTCGGCTGGCGATTGCGGGTACCGGGACACCCGAGTTGCTGGAGCAGATTCGCGAGAAGGTGAAGAGCCTGGGGCTAAAGTGCGTGCAACTGCAGCTTTGTTTCATCTCCGCCCGGGAGCTGGTGGCGCTGTATCGAGCCGCGGACGTGGTCGTTTATCCCTATCGTGCGGTTACCACCAGCGGTGCGCTGGCAACTGGACTAGCGTTGGGAAAGACGATTGTGGCCAGCGATCTACCCGTGTTTCGCGAGCTGCTGACGCACCGGGAGAACGCGTTGCTTGTCGATCCCGAGGATTCAGTCAAATTTGCTGATGCCCTGATTGAGTTGGCACGGGATGCCGGCCTGCGGGAGCGTCTAGCAAGCAGGGTGCGCGCGATGGACTTTGGCGAGCAATCCTGGATCTCGATTGCGAAGAAGACCGTGCAGGCTTATGAAAGTGCCTTGCTTTCTTCCCCCCATCCCGTGTTTCCGCCTTCGCCATCGTGAATCTAAACTGGTTATTCTATTATGGTTACCGATAGATAGCTCACCGCGTTTCATGCTCAATCGATTGTCCTCTATAATGATTAGTGATCCTGACTCCTACCCCCGCCTTGAGGTATTGATGCGAAGCTGACACTCCCGGGTCGATTGATTGCAATAGATCAAACTCCTGTTGACAACTACTCATACTCATGTCCATAGCGGACCTGCAGACGAATCCTGTGGATCTGCAACCCATCAGCTGTACCAAAGTAACTCATTACGGTGATGTTGGTCACCTATTAAGAGATTACTGTGGTTTATGATGAGTGAATATCAGTACTCAATCGGTAATCAGTTGCCACAGCACCGGCTTCAAGCCGCCTGCGGAGACAACCGATGAAGACGGAACCAGTTGGTGAACTGAAATGCGGAAACTGATCTTACTTGCCCTTTTGCTTATCGCCGCGCATTTGGCCGCGCAGACCCCTCCTCCGCAGTTCGCCGGCCTGATGACGAACGACACCAACTACACCAGCAACGGGACGGTGTGGACTACGCCCACGGTTCCTGACGGCGGGACTTCCGGCGTCACGGATTCTGGAAGCTGCCTAACCGATGCAACGTGGCTGACAACCTCCTGCCGAATGCCGAATCCCACATCTTGCCCTGTCAATTCAACCTACAATCCAACCGGTGATTGCACGTTTCCGATGTACACGAACGACTACTCGAAGACCGTCCCCTGGTCGAACGATGACCAATACTTCATGGGGCACGATGAGTCGGGGTGGCTCTATTTGTACTCGGTTTCGAGCAGCAACGTCTACACCTTTGTCCGGTGGGTGCAGACCTATGGAGGACACGTCAATGGGACCGGAGATCACAATTCCATTGTTTCGATGCAAGGAGACGAATCGAACTGGCTCTGGGCTAACAATTCCGCCACGCCGCATTTAATGTACTACACAGGAAGCAGCACAACCAACAATGTTGTTCAGTTGAAGTCGTACAACGCAGATACCAATACCGCCTCTGTGGTGCATGATTTCACCACCACGATTGCGGGATTCTCCGGGTGCCTCGACATCAACATGATGCGCGAGGGGAATCAGAGCGACGATGACCGCTACTGGGCTTTTTCCTGCAACGGTTCAGGCGGCGACAACGATAGCAAGGGGGTCTTTGTCTATGACAAGACCACCGACTCGGTGATTGCAACGGCAACACTAGGAGCCGGTGGCCTGTGTGGGACAAGCGCGTGTCCGGTTACTCCGAACTGGATCGGTATGAGTCCTAGTGGAACCTACGTGATTATCAACTGGAACGGCACCGCCCATGTAGGGACCTACGTGCGCGGTCTGGGAACGGAGGCGTACACCCGATCACTAACGTATGTCGGTGTCCTTGATGTGTTCAACAGCCACGCAGATGTGGGCTACGATGCAAACGGCGTTGAGGTTTACGTGACTGTCCCTGACGATGCGTATGACATTGCGTACACAGAGCTGGCTATCTGCAAAATCAGCGCTTCGTCTTCTTCCCCCGGCACGACATCTCAGGGAGGCTGCCAGCACGTCATTCAGATGCCTGGCGGCCTGACCTGGCCGGGGATGTACCTAATCTCGATGCGCGGTACTCACGGTACGGCGCAAGGATGGATGCTATTCTCCACCGGGGATTCTGGAACAACATCGACCGGCCAGGGGGGTTATGGGACGATGGAGAACTTCGCGGTCCCGATTGATTGGGCGACTGCGGGCACGGATGTTAATTCTCCTGCGTCGGTCAATTTCATTCGTCTTTCACGCACCAGAGCAGTGAATGCGGAAACTCAGTACACAGCACAGCCGAACGGTGTTCCCGACCGCACTTTCACGCGATTCGCCTACACGAGCACCTGGGACGTGAATCCGGCCACGTTGACTTATCAGCCGTTCTACTCGATGTATGTCACGTTGGGTGTGGACAGCCCATCATCGGCGGTGCAGGTCACCGCCAGTGCCACGCCAAGTCCGGCGACTGCGGGGCAACCGGTTACCCTGACGGCTACGGTCGCGCAAAATGGCAGCTCGGTTCCGACCGGCAGCATCAACTTTTTGAATGGGAGCGCCTCTCTGGGGCAGGCTTCACTTGACAGTGAGGGCACGGCGACACTGGTGCTTTCATCGTTGTCGGTTGGTTCCTACAACGTGATAGCTGCCTATTCGGGCGACTCGAACTACCCGGCGGGTGAATCTGGCTCCGTCCCTCTTCAAGTGCTCTCCACCACGACGGCAAGCCTGACTGCGTCTCCGAATCCAGTCAGCGCAGGTCAGACGCTGACGTTGACCGCAACGTTGACAGGCGATGGTTCGGTGTGGCCGACCGGTACAGTCACTTTTCTAAACGGCTCCACGCTGCTGGGGACGGCTACCCTCGATTCCTCCGGCGTCGCCACGCTGTCAACCTCGTCGCTGGCTGCCGGGACCTATAGCCTGACGGCCCAGTACGCGGGCAATGCCAACTTCCTCTCCAGCACCTCGGCTGCCGTTTCGGTGACGGTCAACGTTCAAGCCACCACGACAAGCCTGACTGCGTCTCCGAATCCAGTCGCCACTGGCCAGACGCTGACCCTAACCGCAGCCGTTCAAGGGACTGGCAGCACCGCGCCGGCAGGCGCGGTCAGCTTCCTGAACGGCTCTACGCTGCTGGGAACGGCTATCCTCAATTCCTCCGGCGTCGCCACGCTGTCAACCTCGTCGCTGGCTGCCGGGACCTATAGCCTGACGGCCCAGTACGCGGGCAATGCCAACTTCCTCTCCAGCACCTCAGCCGCCGTTTCGGTGACGGTGGACGATCAAGCCACGACGACAAGCCTGACTGCGTCTCCGAATCCAGTCGCCACTGGCCAGACGCTGACCCTGACCGCAGACGTCAAAGGGAGTGGCAGCACCGCGCCGGCAGGCACGGTCAGCTTCCTGAGCGGCTCTACGCTGCTGGGAACGGCTACCCTCAATTCCTCCGGCGTTGCCACGCTGTCCACTACGTCGCCGGCTGCCGGAACCTATAGCCTGACGGCCCAGTACGCGGGCAATGCCAACTTTCTCTCCAGCACCTCAGCTGCGGTTTCGGTGACGGTGAACAGTCAAGCCACGACGACAAGCCTGACTGCGACTCCGAATCCAGTCGCCACCGGCCAGACGCTGACGTTGACCGCAGCCGTTCAAGGGAGTGGCAGCACTGCGCCGGCAGGCGCGGTCAGCTTCCTGAGCGGCTCTACGCTGCTGGGAACGGCTACCCTCAATTCCTCCGGCGTCGCCACGCTGTCCACTACGTCGCCGGCTGCCGGAACCTATAGCCTGACGGCCCAGTACGCGGGCAATGCCAACTTTCTCTCCAGCACCTCAGCTGCGGTTTCGGTGACGGTGAACGTGGTCGCTCAAGCCACGACGACAAGCCTGTCTGCGACTCCGAATCCAGTCGTCACCGGCCAGACGCTGACTCTGACCGCAGCCGTTCAAGGGAGTGGCAGCACCGCGCCGGCGGGTACGGTCAGCTTCCTGAGCGGCTCTACGCTGCTGGGAACGGCCCCCCTCAATTCCTCCGGCGTCGCCACGCTGTACATCACGTCGCTGGCTGTCGGGTCCTATAGCCTGACGGCCCAGTATGCGGGCAATGCGAACTCCCTCTCCAGCACCTCAGCTGCCGTTTCGGTGACGGTGAACGTGGTCGCTCAAGCCACGACGACAAGCCTGTCTGCGTCTCCGAATCCAGTCGCCACCGGCCAAGCGCTGACCCTGACCGCAGACGTCAAAGGGAGTGGCAGCACCGCGCCGACGGGTACGGTCAGCTTCCTAAACGGCTCTACGCTGCTGGGAACGGCTACCCTCAATTCCTCCGGCGTCACCACACTGTCCACCACGTCGCTGGCTGCCGGGACCTATAGCCTGACGGCCCAGTACGCGGGCAATGCCAACTTCCTCTCCAGCACCTCGGCCGTAGTTTCGGTGACGGTGAACGATCAAGCCACGACGACAAGCCTGACTGCGTCTCCGAATCCAGTCGTCACCGGCCAGACGCTGACCCTGACCGCAGCCGTTAAAGGGAGTGGCAGCACCGCGCCGGCAGGCACGGTCAGCTTCCTGAGCGGCTCTACGCTGCTGGGAACGGCTACCCTCAATTCCTCCGGCGTCGCCACGCTGTCAACCTCGTCGCTGGCTGCCGGGACCTATAGCCTGACGGCCCAGTACGCGGGCAATGCCAACTTCCTCTCCAGCACCTCAGCCGCTGCTTCGGTGACGGTGAACAGTCAAGCCACGGCAGGTACGGGTGATCAAGGTTTTAGCTTGAGCTCGGGCGGGAACACCCCATCACAGACAGTTCAGCCCGGGGAGGCAGCAGTTTACACGCTGAGCGTCAGCCCTGCCCTTGGAGCCACACTCCCGGCCATAACCTTTACTGCCTCCGGTCTTCCAGAGGGATCCACGGCAACCTTTTCTCCCAAGACGATTGCTGCGGGCAGCGGTGCGACAAATGTCACTCTGAGCATTCAGGTTCCAGCGCAGTCCGCGATGCTTGGACGGGACAGAAAATTGAACGGCGGACTGTCTTTAGTGGCGTTCGGTATCTTACTGCTACCCTTCGGCGGCCGCATCAGACGCTCCGGCAAACGCATGCTGCGACTCTCTTGCATGGTGCTCTTGCTGGCTGGAGCTGCATCGTTAGTGGGGCTTTCTGGGTGCACCGCCCCTGTCTCTCGCGCGTTCCCCAGTTCGAGTCCGCAAACTTACACCATCACGGTGACCACGACTTCAGCGTCCCTGTCGCAAACAACGAATGTCACGCTTATCGTCGAGTAAGGGGCTGCTAGAACCGGGGCTGCCAGATTAAGCCATGGCGGAAACCTCTGCTGAACTTGGGACATTTCTTATAACAATTGTGCGTCCGCACGCGGTCACCAGTTCGATGACTTGTCGCGGTACACATATCCACTGGCGCGTCGATCTTGACGGCGCCTCTGTGCTTCCGGGTTTAGCCTGTAATCACCTTGCGGGTTCGACCGGCACGACAATGTCATGATCGATCGTCATCATCGGCACTCTCACGAATTCCGTCTCAATCGGATGCACCTCCAGGTTTTCGTAAATCAGGATGCTCTGACCGTTATTGGGCGGATTGTATTGCAACGGAACACGCTCAATCAACCTGAAACGTGCCGACTTCAGATATTCGCGGAGAATTTGCTGCGATCTCATCAGCGGCGATTCGCCGTCGTGAACCACAATATAACGAACTGCATATCGATCAAGTGCCTTGGCGATGTCGTCTGGAGACGACACCAGCTCGCGTGAGCCGAAAGGCGTCCTCCAGTCAACTACATACAGCTCTTTCCGCAAAATGTAGATCTTCTGGGAAGGGTCGCTGGTGTTCAGCAGAAAAATAAGATTAGCGCAGTTGTCGTCATCTACTAGAACAAAGCCACTGTGCGTCCGCTGCAACAGGTCATGCGCGACTTCCGCATATCCCACGACATATGGACGCTGATAACTCCACGCCTGCAGCGTTAACAACGTCAACACTACGCCGGCCGCAACAGCCTGCCCCCGACGCAACCAGTTGCGCGTCGCTGGGCGAAAGAGCGACACGGCCAGAAGGGCGAAGGCCGGCACCCAGTAGATCACAAAACGCTCTTCCTTGTGCCCGATAGAGACCATTACACTATAGACGCTCACTATCCAGCATATTGCCAGCCAGAATAGTCTTCGATCGTCCCTTGCTAGGAGCACGGCACCAGCCACAGCCAGCACCAGCATGACGTAGCCCACTTGGTGCGGAATAGCGTTGATATAGATAAGAAACATTGCCGCTGTACTGGTTTGCGCCTCCGTCAAATCTTTGGCAACCATATGGCCATTGAGGTGCCACACCAGCGCGTAATACGGGGCTATAAGGACAGCCGCGGCTCCGGCAGCGATCCACGTGTTGGCGGTTAGCAGGAGACGAGCCTTCCGCCAGGCAAACAGCAGGCAGAGACAGAAAAGCGGAAGGTAAACAGCGTTATATTTCGCCAATATAGTGGCCGCGAGAGCTACGGCAAAATATATGCCATTTCTTAGCGACGGAGAATCCAAAAAACGAACCCATAGATAAATAGCCATCACAGTAAAGGCTAGGCAGGGAACCTCCAGCATAACTGCCTTCTCATACACCAAAAGACCCGGCATGAAGGCCAAAAAGGGGATTGCGAGCAATGCAAGCGGAAACGGCAGGAAATAGCGGGCAAGCTTGAACTGGAAGAAAAAGGCGAGCGCACAGAATGCCAGGATGCCTAGTTTCACAGCCAGCAGGCTGGGCCAGAAAAACAGCAGGCAACCTAAAATCACGTAGGCCAACGGAGGCCAATGCATCAGACCAAAGGAAGGCGAGTGGGCGTAATACTGGTAGGTATACTGCACAGGATCATGCACTGGCATATCGTGAAAAAGCCGCGCGAAATACATCGAAGTGTTGGCATGCGCCCCTTCATCCAAATTCAGGCTCAACTCTCCAAGCGTGATGTGATGAGCCAGTATGAGCAGCACACCGACAATAACCAGCAGAGCGAGAAGCGATTCCAGCCGTCGTTGGCTGGCGGGGCTCTTTGGCACGTTGCTCTCCATAGCTTGGCCGGAATCTCCTTTTCAACCCAGGGTTTCTACAATTGTACAGATCCTGATGACGTGACAGTCCAGCGAGCACAGGTGGCCGTGTTCCCAAAAGATCGATCACTGATATGTTTAGCTTCCTACAGCGTACACCATGTGAAGCTACGTTTACTTTGGTTTCGCTCTGGGCGAGGCGGGGGCGTCGCTGGCCTTTGGTGCTGCAGCGGGCAGCTTGGTCCAGAAACCGTAAACCCTTCCACCATCCGTGTTCCAGGTCGATCCCCAAGTGATTTGCGTAAAGTCCCGGTTCGCTGCGGAGTGTGGCTCGGCGTTGTAGTCCGCGCCTCGAATGGACATCGCCCTGCCGATGCGGTAGAAAATTGCGTTGGAATTGTCGGGAGCTTTCGTGTCGATCTTGACGGCGATGTTTTCCATCGCGCCAAAGCCTGTGTCGCCACAACTAACACAACTCACCACAGCAGTTGCCGCGTGCGTCTTCCTGAAGGTTGCCGTTGCAGTCGTGGCGTCTACCGAAGTCCACTTCACTGACTCGGAATTCGGAGTATTCCAGTCGATCACTGAGACCACTCCCACTCCAATGCTTCGCATCGAGGCTGGAGTAACTGTATGCACGCCCGCAGCGGTTATTTCGGTCCCCAGGGTAGTGGACGGCGGGGCATCGACTCGATAAGCACCCCAGGCGCCCGCACTCGTCATTGTGGAGAAGAGAGCGTATCCAGGTAATGACCCCCAGCTCCCGGTCATGGAAATGTGTGAAGCTTCCACCCTCGCCCCCAGGTATGTGCCCGATTCGCAGCTGGTTCGGCCATAAGTGCACGGTAGCAGAATTCGTTTTGACGTTATCTTTGCAGAGTTCAACGTGGTCAGATTGGTAACTTCAATCGATCGCTCGTCTAGCCGATCAAGGCGATTGGCAGTGACGAAGACCATTACCGGCACACCATTCACATCGAAACCGCTGTCCATATGCGCGAGCGACGCCGAGGCAGGACCGAGATAGTTATACGTCGGGCCATACACTTCCGTGCCGCACCCTCGTGTCCAGGTGCTGTCATGCGCTTGGCATTGCCAAAGCACAGTGATGTAATTCGCGTTGGGATGCTGATTCATGCGAAGGATGTTTGTGTCGCATTTGCCCTCGCCGCGAGGGCATTCATTGAAAACTTTGCAACCTTTAGGCTCGTCTCCGGGACATACGCTATACCACTTTACCTGCGTGGTTACTTTGTCCAACGTACGGTCGTAGCGGATAAAGTCGATAATGGTCCTGCCGTCTCGGTTTGCATTGTCACAAGTAAAACTGAAATACCTGTCGGTCGAGTCGAACATACTGCCCTGGCCGCCGCTTCCGGTTTCGATCTTGTTTCCGGAAATTCCGTTGCCCAGGGGAGATGTAGCATCGGTCTTGCAGGAAAAGCTGTGAACGATCACCGGCTTCAATGTACAATCCCGCTTTGTGCATTTGCTCACGTCGACGTAGCGTAGTTGCAATCCATTAATCGCGTTGTCAGCCCACGGGACATAATAAATTCGATTTGGGTCAGTGTTGGCCCAAAGAGCATCGCCATTCATCGAGTCGACCAATGTGCCGTCAGTCGCTGTAATGCGGTTGATTGGCGTCGGAGGCGTGGTGGTCGCATCGTACAGATCCATGTAAGCTTGACGGGGAGCTTCCGTCAGAAACATCTTGGTTCCATCCGAGTTCCATGCCTGCACCCTGCTATACGTAGTAAACGCCGTTCCTGGATTCACTGAGGGGACCGCCAGCCGGTAGGTCGTCGTGCCCCAGGTCGGGTCGGCATAGCTGCCTCCTGCCGGCGGAAGATCAGGCATCGGCCACGTGGGGCACGGCACGACCCCTGCGCAGGTGTAATCGATTGTCGTGGTAAGCAGCCCTTTGAACTGGGATGGAACCTGCGCCCCGCATATGGCACTCGAGAGAACTAGAGCTGCAAGAAACTCAGCATTGGCTGGATGTCTCATCGTTATCAATTGAACACCTCAAAACTTTGGTTTGTCGTTAGCACATAACCGGGAATCCCAATTTTGGCGGCCCAATCGCAGCTAGTGTACACCGCGCCGCCTCCCGACGGAGCAATGCATCTCCTGAAGGTAGCCAGAGACCGGACCGGCGCTCCTTCATCGAGCCCTCCAGACAAAACGGTGCGGTTTTGGAGTGTCTTGGTTGACACCTCTCGATGCCTCCTTACTATATTCCCGCGATTTCCGTGGCCACATCCTCAGCCCGCTATCCGGTGGGCAGCGGCAGTGCCTCGATTCGCCGCACCATGCTGGCGAGCAGCCGCCTGGTCATCTGGCTCTCTGCCAACAGCAGCCAGTGGTAGCGGGCATGTTTCACCAACCACCCCCGGCCTTCACCAACCTCAGCTGCAGGTCGATCGGGGACCAGTCTGAGATGTCGGCTGGAAGAGCCAGCCTTCGCCATAAACTCCCCAGATTGCAGGCCAGAATACTCAGCCAAAGCCGAACCTCGTTACCCCGGAACCGGTGGCAACTCAGCAGGATGTTCGCATCGCGCGAGGCAACCTACTTTGCTTCCGCATGAAAATACGACTTGATCTCGGGAAGTATCCTGCGCTTGAGATTGTTTCGGAATATCCAGCCGACTGAGACAGCAAAAATGGGCAATAGCGCGACCGTCTGAACAATAAACATGATCATATTACGCGCTGGGAAGAATGCATCCACCACACAAGAGGCACCGGCAAACGGTACCGCACTGAGAAAGACTGGTCCCCACACTTTCAGCAAAACCTCGCGATAGTGAATGCCTACGAGATGGGAGACGTACCTCGGCCACAGAAGGAGATTCACTGCCAGGCTCGGCACCAGCGTTCCAATCGCCACGCCATAGATGCCGATCTTGCGGGCCAGGACAATGCTGAGTGTCAGGTTTGCGATTGCCTCAGCGATTGCCCACTTTGCAATTGTCTTATGTTTTTCTATGCCAAAGGCAATCGATGTGGCAGGGGTATTCTGTAGAGAAAACAAGAGCGCTGTCGCCAATATCGCCAGCACGGTTCCCGATGTTCGCGAATATTGAGGTCCCATCCATACGCCGATAAAGTTATCACCGCGAAAAATAAGGGTAATCAGTATCGGCAGCGAAACAGCCATTGTTGCACGCGTACCGTTATAGTAAAGAGCGCGCAGGCTCGATGTATCGCCGGCCGCATCGTATGTGCTTGCCGCAGGAGTAAAGGTATTCGTCATCGAGCCAACAAGCTGCTGCGTATAGCGGCATAATGAGTTTCCAATGGAGTAGAAGGTTACCGCGGAAGCCGATACAAAGGCGCCGACCACGAGGTTGTCCGTCTGGTAAACCAATTGAATTGCAACCATTAGGAGGAAAACATAGGCGCTATAGGACCAAATTTTCTTAAGAACTTCCCGGCTCGGCTTTTTCAACCGGATTTTCAGTTCGGGGTAGATTCTCCGCGCGATGTAGGCAAACAAGACGTAGCTGACCGTGCCCGCAACAAGCTCACACCAGGCAATCGCAACAATACCGCGCCCGGTACGCAATACCGTAACAATTCCTATGACTCGCAGTGTTAACTGCGTAAGGACCACAAGCGTATAAAGGTCGTATCGATTCAGAGCAGACAGAATCCCGCCGAAGACTCCAATCGACATATAAACTGCGAAGTTTAGACCCATGAGAAAAACGACCACGCGAGCGTCAGCGGCCATTGCCGGAGTGACCTTGAAGATGATCGGGAATACAACGACGAGAACTCCACAAAGCACCATCACCAGCATGGCGATTTGTATCCGCACCCAAAGTGCCGCCGAAAGCACTTGGGAAGCCCCTTCGTGATCCCCGGTGGTGTGCCCTTTGGCAACGAACATCGTCACGGAATTCCGCAAGCCCAGATCCAGGAGTCCAAAATAATTGACAGTAGAAATTGCCAGGACCCAGACCCCATAAGCGACGTTTCCCAATCGATGGACAAGAAAAGGAGACAGAAAAAATCCGACTGCCATGGCGGCAGCCATTGCGAACCAATTTGACAGAACGCTCCGCGCAATGTGCCTGGCACGCAGTTGCAAACAGGACTCCTTGACGCCGATTCTGGACTGTGACAACAACATTTTACCCTTTAGGCTTCGAGGAAGCACTTCGCTTAAGAACCGCTACAGATCTCTTGCGTGATAGAGTGATGGTGGCACCGTTCTGGCCAAATTCTGAGTGACGGCATTCGATATCGGAACCGTTATGCCAGACGGACGGAACGGAAGTTGGATCATCTTGAATGGCGCCGAAAGACGCACCACGGGATAGGTTTCGGCCTTTTTTGATGCGAGGCAGTCTGTAGAAATGAGCGCGGTCTCAGAACTGACCTCCCGGTTCACCCGCGCAGTCGCTGTCAGCGGAGCATGTTCTTCGCGTTCCTGCTGACGTCATGGAGGTTTTAATTTGGGCACGGGACTTGGGCACTACATACCCTTGGTAGCATACCTTGGTTTCTGGGTGATGTGTCTCGTCTCATTGGCCTGGCGGCCTCTTTGGGGTCTCTACTTTCTGATTCCATTTCTCCCATACCGCTCGATGCGGGATCACTTTCTCGATTGGCCCCTGGGCGAGCACGTGCCGCTCATCCTCCTCGTTGCCGTGATCGTCGGAGCCATCCTCCGCGGAAAGCGCCTTCCCAAATCAAAGCTTTACATCATCTGGCTCGTCATAGCAGTTTACCTGTATTTATCTATGTGGCTTGGCGCTGCGCTTGGAAACGCTCCGGCCCCGCTCTGGCTTTCCGACATGAACTTTGTAGTTTGGAAAGACTATTTGCTTATTCCGCTGGTTTTCGTAGCGACTTCTTTAGTCGTCGAAGACCGGAAGGCCGTCAGGATGGTCATCCTCATTACTGCCATTACCCTTTTGCTCATCGATAGGAGTTGCATACTGGAGTTCAGGTCGCATTCCTGGGCAACCTTCGATGAGAATAAGCGCGACGTCGGCCCCTTGGGATGGGGCTCAAACCTGACGGCCGCGTATCTGGCCGAGTTCGCCATGTTTATCTGGGGCTTCCTGCAATTTATCAAGGCAAAGAAATATAAACTGCTTGGCTACGGGTTAGTAGCTATCACATTGTATGCAACAATGTACCAATTCTCCCGTGGGGGATACCTCGCTGTTCTCGTCAGCATCCTTGTACTGGGTGTCTTGAAGGACCGCAAACTCCTGGTAATTCTCGGCGTATTCCTGCTCACCTGGCAGCTTGTCGTGCCTACGGCTGTTCGTCAACGCGTCACCACGACCGAGAACCCCTATGGGCAACTCGACACCTCCGCCGAGGAGCGCGTCATTCTGTTCCATGAGTCATGGGACTCGTTCCTTCAAAGCCCGATCGTGGGAAATGGCTACGCCACCTTTCAGTATGGTCAACACGTTGGCAACCTAACCGATACGCACGACTGGTTTATCAAAGTGATGGTGGAAACCGGCGTTGTTGGATTGATTATGTATTTCTTTCTATGGCAGCAAATGCTTGCTCTGGGATACCGCCTCTTTCGGCGCGGCAAAGACCCCATGTACCGCGGTCTTGGTCTTGGCCTTCTCCTTGCATTAAGCTCCTCCATGGTGGCCAACTGTTTTGGGGACCGGTGGACCTATCTTGAAATCACCGGGCCTCTGTTTGTTCTGGTTGCGGCAGCTGTTCGCGCCTCCCATCTCATGGGGCCCAAAGAGACATCAGAGCTAGCCCCATTGCATACAGATGCTCTGGTAGCCTCGTAAGCCGCCAGAAGATTTGATCGCATATTTTCATTTTGATCTGCAGTGCGGAAACCCGAGGTGGCCGCCAACATCACCGCTCGAAAATGGCACAATTCAGGCGACCATGTGCCGAATGAGAGACTTCGATTTAGAACGAGGGCACCTCAGTTCTATTCTCCGCCAACTCCGAAAATCCAAACACAAAATAGGGAGAACCGCGCTCCTGCGGCTACAGAATTAACATGAATCGAGAATCGTCCTTGCTATGCCCGGGCGCGGCGCATAAAGATGTGAATTGTCCGGAAGGCGTCGTATGCTTGAAGCTGCTTACCGGTTGTTTAGCCGCGGAAGGGTGAGCAGATGATGATGATCGTTGCTTATATGCCGGAGCCCCCAGGCATAACGAATGCAGCCCAGGGCGATTTGCCGCACATCCTGCTCGTGCTCGATCAGTTTGCGAAGGTGCTGGGAGGGGGAGAGCGCATCGCTCTGAAGCTCGCGGCGCTTCTGCCGCACTATGGATACCGGGCATCCATCCTGACTTTTTCCGCGCATCCCGAGAGCGCCGCCTTGAAGTCGCCTCCCTGCCCCATTTACCTGCTGCCCCTACCGCGCACCTATGACCTGGCGGCGCTTCGAGCTGCTCTCGAGTTCAGACGATTCCTCAAGCAGCAAAGAATCCAGATCGTCCATACGTTTTTCGAAAGTTCCGACATCTGGGCCGGATTGGTTACCAAGACAACGTCCAAGGCAAAGCTGGTATGGGCCCGCCGAGACATGGGTATTCTCAGATCTCGCAAGCATCACATTGCCTATCGGCTCATGGCTGGAGCGCCTGACGCGGTCTTTGCCGTCTCGGAACAGGTCCGTCGGCATGCGATCGAGGTGGATCGCATCGACGCCGCTCGTGTCCAGACCATTTACAACGGCCTGAATCTTGCCGATTGGGATGCGGTTCCCAGGCCCGCCAAAAACCCCGGCGAGTTTCTGGTGACGACCGTGGGCAATATCCGGCGGGTGAAGGGGCACGATGTGTTCATCAGGGCAGCCGCGACGATCGTGCAGCAGTTTCCCAAGGTTTCCTTTAGCATCGCCGGCGATGTGCTGGAGTCGGCCTATTTTGCAGAACTGCAAACTCTCGTGCAGGAATTGAACCTCGTCAATCATGTCCGCTTCGACGGCGGAGTCACGAATCTGCGGCAACATCTTGCAGCAGCCGACATTTTTGTTCTTCCCTCGCGCAGCGAAGGTTTCTCCAATGCAATCATCGAGGCTATGGCGTCGTCTCTTCCGGTTGTTGCTACCGATGTGGGCGGAAACGCAGAGGCCGTAAAAGATGGGATCACTGGGTTCCTTGTTCCCCCGGAAGATCCTGACGCCCTTTCGGCGGCTATCCTTCGGTTGCTCTCCGATCCGTTCCAGGCAAAGGCGATGGGCGCAGCAGGAAGGAACCTGGTAGCTGAAAGATTTACGACCGAAGCCATGATGAATCAGATCGCTGGCGCCTACAGGAACCTGCTCTCCGGCGGGTGAGCCGCGAGCGCAGACCCGGAGCAATGCGCTTGGCCTACCGACATCTTTCAGCCGGGCTGCCGGTGGCGCACCTTTCGCTCCGGCCGCAGAGACGAAGCACTTTCGCGCCCCCGTCCATGCGCCCGCCGGCACTTCCCTTCCCAATTCCAGTTCATCCGGCGAAAAGAGAACCTTTTTGGTACTCAGATGCGCAAGAACTTGCACGTCCCGCAAGCCTCGTGAGCGCAAGTCACTGTATCTAAAGGCTCTCTCTTTGGCTCCCAATGTGCATAAGAAGAAGTGCGCACGACTGGTGTAAAGGCAGGATCTGCATACTTCTTTCCAGCAGGCGTGTCACTTCCGGGTTCTTCAAATTCGAGGCGATACGCCCCTGGGGTGCGCAGGAAATTCTGGCGCAAACGCCGGTGGCAGCGGATGTTGTTCGATCTTCAACGCGAAGGCCGTTGAAACTGCAGTTCAACCCTTGGCCAGCCCTCTGCAGGGGGCTTGAATGGCACAAACGCCCGCGAGGGCGACTCCAGGAGGTAACAATGAAGAAACTCTCCCTAGCTTTACTCGCATTGGCAACGGCCCTTGCGATCACCCAAAGTGCCTCGGCAACTACAATACCCACCGGGTCTGGCGGCTCCCTCATCACGGAGCTTGCCTCTGTCAGTAGCGGCACCCTTACGGCTACAGGCACAGGATTCCAGGGCAATTTCACCGAGTCGGTCTGGACCTACAATGGGGCAGGCGACCTCGCCTTTGAATATACCGTCAACAACACTACCCCTAACGTTGACACTATTGAGGACGTGTCCACTAACTACGGCGGCTATGCGAACGGGTCATTGCTGCTTTACGCCGTATCGGGTGATGGCGTCTCAGGAACCTATGGCATCCTCACCGGCACGGTCGGCGTCACCTTTGCTGGCGGAGGTCTGGCTAGTGTTTTGGGGGGTGGTTCCGGGATCGATACTTCCACCTACATCGTGTACACCGACGCGACCACCTATTCCGAAGGCCCCGTTTATCTTCAGGACAGCGGCCAAGCCGAGGGCGAAGGCCTGGTCCCAGCCCCTGAGCCCAGCAGCCTCTTGCTTCTCGGCACCGGTCTGCTCGGCCTGGCGTTTGTAGCCTTCCGGAAGGCCAAGGCGTCTGGCGTGGTATTGGGCATGTAGTCAATTTGAACCTCTTGCTTCCCCCGGGCGAAAGGCCTGGAAAAGGACACGGAAACGTGTCCTTTTTCTTTTTTCTGTACACAGTTCTCCTCGGTGACTGCCAACCGGGGACGAAGGAGCCCACCCGCGGTCGCGGAAGAGCTGTCCTCCCCATTCGATGGTCATCACGATAGTTGCCTGATCACAGGAATCCGCACTGGTCAGCAAATTGGCGAACCGCGAAGGAGGCTGCTATGGCTGGTCTGCTTGGAAATATAGATCGGGAGGATTGGATGCCCCCCCGAACGTCCCTGAATATGTGAATGAGTTACTTCCAGAAGTCGTCGTTCCTGAAGCTAGGACCGCTCCCGTAGCCGGGTTGACCCACTTATATGTTCCTGCCGGAACAGTCAAAGTGATGGTCGGATTGGTAACAGTATTTGATACACCTGTAAAAGAATTACCGGTCGCACTCACCAGCAGCGCACGAACATGCGTCGAAGAGCCTAGTGCAGCGTAGTGACAATCTCCACTTCCGCATCCCCCTCCCAAAGTCACGGTCAATGGAGCGGCTGCCGGATCAAGCCCCGACATGAAGTTCAGTAATGGAACGGTGCTGAAATCGTACCAGGTATTTGATACTTCAGGCGTCGTGGAGTTGATGAAGAAGAAGTCGGAAGGCGGGTTGAACACCGCCCCGCCGCACTGGTTAAAAATGAGCTGCTCGGTAACGATGCGAGCGCCATTGGTTTCGTTGTTCGGTGTCGAAGCACTTTGCGAGGAGGGAGCGACGCCAATATTTTGTGCTTGCTCACCGTTGTAGCGTGGCATTGTGTTGCCACCGAGGCCTGGATACGCAGGACAGCCCGATGAGGTACTAGACCCAAACCACGAGTATACTGTCGAACTTTGCCCATCAAGGTGACCCAGGTCCACCCAGTTCAAATAAGGGTCGGAAGCGCCGCCACTGAACGGCCCGTAGGGGATTGTGTAGAGCCCAGGGGTGCTTGGAAAGTATGAGTTGGTGAAGAAATGCTGATAGGGATCCGCTGGATTGCCGCCCGCGATTCCTGAAACTCCGTTGGTCAAGAGGGTGCCCACATCGTCGACCCACGCTTGCGGAATGTTTTCGAGTTCATTCCCCAATTCCAGCACATCGTAGAATGCTCCCCACCGCGCCGATTCATAAGCAAACAGATTTTGCAGGTTGGAAAGCGTGGTGGAGTTGCAGGAGTAGCTCGCGCAAGGTTGGTTGCCCTGCGGACCCCCTAGCATCAAGTGAATGCCAGCCGCATGAGCCGCCGCGAACCATTGATCGATGGCCGGTATGCCCCACGGAGCTCCCCCGCTGTTGCTCCAGTAATAGCTGTTGTACCCCGAGCCAAGGAAATTACCCGATCCTGTGACGATGGTGGGAGAACCGTTGTCCATCGAGAGGCGGTTGAATGTCTCACCCCACGTAGCGTAAAACTGGGCTGCGTTTGCAATCATGGTCTCGTAGCCTCTTGGGTGGCTATATCCCACTCCGAAATTGCGGGTGAAGTCCAGGTACGCCGGAATAGGAGTCGAATAGGTTCCACCGCTTGACGGCAGCGTGATACTGGTCGCGCTGTTGATCGTGACGTTGAAATAAGGAGTGCAAACCGGCAGGGCGGGACAGAGCCAGATGTTGCTGGTAATGTTTGACGGTTGGGCGGCGGTGGAGAACTGAACGCCACTGCTATAAGTAACGCTCGTTCCGCTGACGGTTACATAGGTTAACGCGGGAACTTCCGCTTCACCGTAGGTGGGAGAAGGAGCAGCGCCGGTGTCACTGTTATACGAAATGTACCCATCAAAGCCGGTGGGAAAGAAAAGCTGATTATTGCCGTCTGTCACGAGGTTGGGCGTGTTGTTGTAATTGCGCAGGAAGCCGTTGCCTGCATTCCATGTAGAAGCCACGATCACCGAACCGGTTTCGGTGCAGGTATATGGAGTACTCTGATGGTCCGTGTAGTTCATGCTCCAAGTCCATGTTCCCGGTATCCACGCGCTTCCATTCGCTTTTCCCACGTTGCCAGCAGCCCAGCGCACCGCATAAGTATTCACGCCGTTCACAGACTTGTTGAGCAGAAACATACCAACTGTCACTGAATAGATTCCTCCTGGTGAGGTAAAGGTCACGGTTCCGTTGTTTGCTTCATCATCGTCAACGTAATTCTCAGACGGCGTGGTGCCTTGAATCTGGTAGACATCGCCCAAGAGAGGATCGCCGCCCAACGAGCCATCGGCCTGGATCGTTCCCACCGCCGTGATGTTGCAGGAGCCTTCCGTCACCGCAACCACCGTTACCGGTGCTGATCCCGATTTGGTTGCATCCTGCGTCGATGTCGCGGTGATGGTTGCTGTGCCCGCAGCAGTGGGCGTGAAGACGCCAGCGCTGTTCACGGTTCCGGCACTTGACGGACTCACCGACCAAGTCACGGAACTATTGAAACTCCCCGTGCCCGTCACCGTGGATGTGCATGCGGACGTCTGCG
>Ga0326728_10002943_pt1 | contig 55027 bp, 57 predicted proteins | sample MB3enrmetagenome_FD_207602 | JGI IMG/M metagenome (GOLD analysis project Ga0326728, IMG submission 207602) | Lab enriched peat soil microbial communities from McLean, Ithaca, NY, United States - MB31MN | ecosystem: Environmental > Terrestrial > Soil > Wetlands > Peat | place: USA: New York... | reverse complement strand
TGCGACATTGCTGCAAGTGACAGGGTTGTTCGAGTCGATTTGGGGCGCGAACACTGCGAGGATGAGGAAGAAGACGATCACTATCAGCCCGATCATCCCGATCTTGGACTTTACGTAGAGCTTCGCGGTCCTCTTCCAGCCGCTGAGGAACGACCACCTCGACAAACCACGCCCGGCCATTCTAGGTCACGCTCACTCTCGGGTCCAGGAACCCGTAGATGATGTCGGCGGCAAAGATGCAGAGCAAAACCATCAGGGTTATGATGAAGAACATCGCCTGTTCAAGCGGAAAGTCTACGCCCACCACGCCCTCATAGATGGCCAAACCGAGTCCGGGCCAGCCGAAAACGGTCTCGGTGATCACGGCGCCGGACAGGATAAACCCAATAGAAATGGCAAACGCCGTGACTATGGGAAGCACAGCGTTGCGGAACGCGTGCTTGTAGAGGACAGTGCTTTCGGGGAGTCCCTTGGCGCGCGCCATCAAGACATAATCCTCAGCCACTGTGTCGATCATGACAGCCCGTTGCGTCAGAAAGACACCTCCAATGCCCGCCAGCGTCAGCGTCACCAGCGGAAGGAACATCGACTGGAGAATGGCCTCGTAGTAGCCTAGCCCCGAAGCCAGCACGGTGCCGGCTGAGTATCCTACGTAGGAGGTCCCAGTAAGGCTCACCTGAGAGAGCTCGAGCATCGCGCCGAGGAAGAAGACGGGGAGTGCGTTGAGAAAGAGGAGCACAGCCAGCGAGGAAATATCCAGCACCCTGCCCCTTTTGGCGGCAGCGACGACTCCCAGGCCAATCCCTATGAGAAAGGCGAGAACGGTGGATAGTCCAAGAAGGAGGATCGTGAAGGGGGCCCTGATTTCAATAGTTGAAAGGACAGGGGATCCTGATAGTCCAGGGACTCCACCTATATTGTAACCAAAGTTGAAGGTAAGCATGTTACGGAAGTACAGTCCAAACCTTGTGATAATAGACGAATTGAAGCCGTAGTCGTTAAACACCTCCTCTCTCTCATGCTTTAGGATCAGGGTCGCGTTTGCGTTGCCCTTGGGCGGGGTTATGGGGACATAGAGGGTGGTGACGCATTGATTGAAGGACTCATGGGGGCAATCGACCAAGAAGGGCAGGACCTGAAAGAGGAAGAAGTTGAAAACGATGATTACGAAGATGAGTATTACAATGTACACGGTTCGGCGAGCTACGTATCTTCCTAGCCCCATCGAAGCCGCGTGGTCTTCAACCCTTCTTATGGTTTGTTACCAGGCCTCACGAGTCCAGGTTCTCCGCGCGCGCTCTACGCAAGATCGTGCTAAGAGTCGAGAGAAACGCTATAATCACCCCGGATGCGTAGCAGGCAGAGAGATTACCATGAGGTGGCTCCTCCGTTCCAAGATCAACAAGGCCACCGTGACGGAGACCAACCTCGCGTACGAGGGGAGCATAACCATAGACGAGGCCCTCGTCAAGAAGGCGGCTTTCTGGCCGGGCGAGCGTGTCTTGGTGGCGAGCAACACCAGCGGTGCCAGGCTGGAGACCTACGTCATCGCGGGGAAGAAGGCTTCGGGCATCATCTGCATGAACGGGGCGTCGGCCCATCTGATCAAGAAAGGCGAGGAGATAATCATCATGGGATTCGACCTCTCCGACAGGAAGATCAAGCCGAAGAACCTGCTTGTGGACAAGCAGAACAGATTCGTGCGGTATCTCTGACCAAGCAAGCCTCTTCCGACCGGGCCGCAGTCAAATCTCTATAGATATATAGAGTGCCTAGAGGTCATATTAATTAGCTCGTGGTGACTCTTGAGTTTCAATTGAATGCGACCTCACTCTGCCCCACTCACATAACCGGGTTCTTTGAGATCAGGGACTCGGCCACAGACCCGCTCAGGAAGGGGTCTAGAGGGGCGGGCGTCAACCTGACGAAGGAGGTCGAGACAGAGGTAGAGGTCCTCACTGAGCCAGGCATACGCACGCTGATCAACGGCCACGAGGTCGACGCCAGGGTGTCGAGGAGGGTAGCGGAGAAGCTACTCAAGCTCGCCAGGGACTCGCAAGGTCTGACCGTCCGTCATGTCATTCCGGTGCCCGTGGGGAGCGGATTCGGCACCAGCGGCGCTGGGGCGATAGGAGTCGCCATGGCGGGGTCGGAGGCGCTTGGTCTGGGGCTTTCGAGCCTCGAGGTGTATCAGCTGGCACACTCCACCGAGGTAGAGCTCAATACGGGGCTAGGCACGGTCCTCGGGCAGTTCTGCGGGGGTCTCGAGGTTAGGGAGAAAGAGGGCGCCCCCGGCATAGGCGGGGTCTTCCAGATACCGCTGCCCGGAAACCACACGGTCGTGGCCCTCCACAACGGCCCGATGCTCACCAGCGAGTTCCTGTCCAATCCGGAGTACAGGAAAAAGATTAACGAGATAGGTGGTATGTATTCGGACGAGATCTGCAGAAAGAGGAACCTCAGCACATTCCTCAACCTCGCTCACGATTTTAGCATACGACTCGGTCTCGGCGACGAGTATCTCCGCGTCATGAACAAGGCGGAGTCGTACGGCTACCTCCTAGGGATGGCGATGTTCGGTCACACGCTCTTCACCATCGTCAGGGAGAACGAGACGATGGAGCTAGCCCGTCTGATGAGGAAGGAGTGGAAGGACGGCCAGGTAATCATCTCCTCGGTAGACAAAGAGAGCGCAAGGCTGATCGCGTAGCGATGCGCGTCGAGATACCCGCAGACCATCCCAGGGCTGCGTCTCTACGCACGAGGGAGCAGCTCATCCTCCACTGGAAGCGCGGCGTCGTCGCTGACGCTGGGCTGATTGCCCAAGGGAGGGGGGAGGCTTTCGACTATCTGCTGGGCGAGGAGACGACACCTCCGGCGCTGGAGGCGACCCGGGCTGCGGCCGCATACCTCCTTCTTGCCAAGAGGCCGGTGATATCTGTCAACGGCAATGCGGCGGCGTTGGTGCCCGAACAGCTCGTCAAGCTCTCAACAGTTACCGGAGCGGCACTGGAGGTGAACCTCTTCTACAGGTCGCGAGAACGTCTGAAGGCGATAGCCCGGGTGCTACGGAAGGCGGGCGCCAATAACGTCCTGGGCCTCAAAGAGCGGAAGGAAGAGAGCTCCACCATACCGGAGCTCAGCAGCATGAGGCGGATCGTTGACCAGGAGGGTATACTCGCGGCGGACGTCGTACTCGTCCCGCTGGAAGACGGAGACAGGGTCGAGGCGCTTCAGCGGATGGGCAAGGTGACCATAGCGGTAGACCTGAACCCACTCTCGCGGACATCGCAGAGGGCGACCGTCACGATCGTGGACAACTTGGTCAGAGTGATACCGAACCTCACCTCTATGGTCGAGGAGCTGAAGGGCACTGCCCCTTCGAAGCTCAACGCGCTCGTCAGCGGATACGACAACAAGAAAGTGCTCGGCGCCTCGATAGCCTTCATTGGGGAGCGGCTCGCATCCCTCTCCAAGACTGGAGGGTGGAGTGAGGAGGCCCCGGTCGCTAGGGGGGCGAGAAGATGAGCGTGCACAAGGTCACGATAGCTGACATCAGAGGGCGCAAGCCCACGAAGGACCGAGAGGCGAAGATGATAGTCTCCATCACGGCATACGACCACCCTACGGCCACCCTGGCCGAGAGGGCCGGCGTCGACATCATCCTTGTGGGCGACTCGGGCGGGATGGTTACGCTGGGCTACCCCGACACCCGGCCCGTGAAGATGGACGAAATGATCTACATGTCATCCGCCGTCTCGAGGGGGGCTAAGAAGGCGCTCCTCGTGGGAGACATGCCGTTCATGTCCTACCAGGCGAGCATCGAGGAGGCCATACGCAACGCAGGACGCTTCGTGAAGGAGGGAGGGATGGACGCGGTCAAGATCGAGGGAGGCGCGGACTTCGCGCCTACGGTTCGCGCCCTGACTAGGGCGGGCATCCCGGTGATGGCGCACATCGGCTTCACCCCGCAGACCACTCCCACCGCCGTGGGCTACAAAGTGCAGGGTAGAACGGCGGCCGTTGCACTCTCGCTGGTCGAGGACGCCAGGGCGCTCGAGGAGGCGGGCGCATTCAGCATTGTGCTCGAGATGACCGCGTCCGAGGCTGCGAAGGCGATAACCGGTTCCTTGAACGTCCCGACGATAGGAATAGGCGCGGGGAGGGATTGCGATGGCCAGATACTCGTCCTTCACGACATACTAGGACTGTTCGACAGGTTCACGCCCAAGTTCGCGAAGAAGTATCTGAACCTCTCCGCGGAGATTCAGGGTGCGATAGAGTCGTATGCGAAGGAAGTTACCTCGGGCGCCTTTCCCGGCGAGGAGCACACGTTCCACATGGATCCCACCGAATCGGAAAAGCTTCGCGCAGCGAGGGCCGGCATTATCTGAAAATGAGCAATAGTGATGATGCCAAAGACGACGATAACAAAGTAGTTGTAGTCGGTCCAGGCGCGATAGGAACTCTCTTTGCCTTCTATCTGAATGCCAGCGGCGTTCCGGTCACGCTGGCGGACCACGACCCGCGTCGAGCTTCTCTCATATCTTCTGAGCCGATTCAAATCTACAGTGGGACGAACAAGTTCGAAGAGGCATCCATTGAATGTGTGAGCAATGCCTCAGGGCTTCGCCGAGCAAACATTGACTGTCTCATCTTCACCGTCAAGGCCTACGATACAGAAGAAGCTAGTATACAATGGGGATCTCTTGTCGGGCCAAGGACGCGCGTGGTTTCACTGCAAAACGGGCTGGGAAACTTGGAGATCTTGAAGCGCTTCTTCGGAGCTGAGAAAGTAATCTCTGCGGTGACCAGCGAAGCATCGACTTTTCTCTCCTCTGGAAGAGTGTATCATGCAGCGAGAGGAATCACTAGGGTCGCGCCGGTCAGCAAAAGCTCGCTTGCGGCTGCGGAAAGGTTAGCTCTGATGTTCCGACGCGCTGGACTTGATTCGGTGGCAAAGGATAACGCATACGACATTCTCTGGGGGAAGCTCGTAGTCAACTCTGCCATAAATCCGCTATCTGCCATTACAGGGCTGACAAACGGGGAGCTCCTGTCATGCAAGGGTACGCGAAAGCTTCTTTCGGAGATCGCGCTTGAGACTTACCTGGTGGGTCGTCTCGCCGCTCGCGTAAATCCCGATATCGAAGACGCCAGGGATCCGTCGACCTCTGTTTTGAAGGCAGCCGAGGCCACCGCAAGGAACAAGTCGTCGATGCTGCAAGACATTCTCAGAGGAGAAAGAACCGAGATAGATTTCATAAATGGCGCGATTTGTCGCGAGGCCAAAAGCAAAGGAAGTTTCCGGGCCCCCCTGAATGAAGCAATGCATGGCATCGTCAAAAGCTTGGAAGAAAGGAATATGCGCAAACCACTGCACGTGGCATCGCCCGAGCGCCAGCCTCCGCGGCCCGCGAAGTCAGCCTGATTGTCCCATCCATCACGGCATCCGTGTGCCCCACCGACGACAGCTGCACTGCAGAGACTCTCAGCGCCCTCGATTCCTCTTGCCTCTGAACTGATGAAGGGCCAGAGTCAGGAGCTGTTCTGCGATATCCAGCTTGGTAGCGCTGCGAAGTAACTTCGTTGTTCCGTCTTTGTGTATCACCATAACCTCGTTGCTGTCCGAGCCGAAGCCTATCCCTTCCCTACCGACGTCGTTGACGACCGCCATGTCAGCCTTGACCGTTTGCATGCGCTCCCTGCCTCTTTGAACAAGCTCACCTGGCGGAATCGCGTGCTCTGCCTTGAAAATCACCAGGAAGGTCTTGGCGCTCACGTTCTTCACAATATCGATTATCTTTGGAGTTCTCTCCAGCTCAATGGTGAGTCTTGGATTCCTTGAAGATATCTTCTTGGTGTGGACCTCCTTCGGTCTGTAGTCAGAAACCGCCGCCGCGGCTATCATCATATGATACCCGCCACCGGAGAGTTCTCTTTTCACTTCGCGCAACATTTCTTCGGCAGTCCTGACGCTCACCGTCCGGACAGAGTTTGGCGGGGGCGCGGAACCCGGTCCGTAGACCAGGGTGACCTTGGCCCCTCTTCTCGCCGCCACTTTCGCTAGGGCTACGGCCATCTTTCCCGAACTTCTGTTTGTTACCGCTCTAACAGGGTCGATTGGTTCGACCGTGGGGCCACCGGTGATGAGTACATTCAGCCCCTCCAAGTCTCTCTTGGCGAGTGCCATTATCACGGCTTCAAGTATCGATTCGACGTCCGCTAGCTTTGCCTTCCCTTCCATGAGCGTAGGCAGAAGAACGGTCACTCCAACCTTTCTGAGCTGGTTAATGTTGCCTTCGATTATTGGATGCTTGATCATCGTGTCGTGCATGGCAGGCGCAATCACAATCGGTATTGCAGCACCGAGAGCAGAGGAGACGTATGAGGTCACCGGTGTGTCATCAATCCCAGCGGCAATCTTCCCGATCGTGTTTGCGGTAGCAGGGGCGATTATTACGAGGTCGGCTTTCTCCTGGCCAGTTGTGAATTTGACATGCTCGACCTTGCCAGTGAGCTTCGTAACAACTGGATTACCGGTTGCCCATTCCATCAGGTTAGGGTGGATTATCTCTTGCGCTCCTTGCGTCATGACCGCGTGTACATCTGCGCCGTGACGCATGAAAGCCCTCGCTATGTCGGCAGCTTTGTACGCAGAAGCGCTGCCCGTTATCCCGAGCACAATACGCTTCCGCTCGAGTTCGGACCCATCTGTCCCGACAATGTCCTTCGAGGGGTGGGCCATTGGCGTGTCACTCTGCAAGCCTGTGATTTATCGTTATGTCCTTGCCAGGACGCCCTATCGGTTCTCACTACGACTCCACTCCCATGGGAAGTAGGCGCTTCCAACGCGAGTCAGAGCAAGATAAGGTGCGCTGTCCACGCCCTCACGATCACGGCAAGGGCCAAGGCGGTCGCGCGCGCGAATACGGCTAGCCGTCGGCTAGCCGACGGTCAGCAGTTCCTTCGTGAACCTCGTCAGGACGACCGGTTTCCTGTCTGTTTTCACCGTGTCTTCGATCCTGATCCCGTACCTCCCCGGGAAGTAGATGCCGGGCTCGTCGGTCACCACGTCGTTCATGAGCAGCCTCGACTTGCTCCCCTTCGAGATCGGCGGCATCTCGTGGATGTCGATCCCGACCCCGTGCCCGATGCTGTGGTTCAGGTACTTCTCCACCCCCGCCTTCCTGAGGACCTTGACCGCCGCCATGTGGACGTCCTCGCAGACCGTCCCCTCTCTGATGATGTCGAGGGCGCTCTCCTGCGCCTCGAGGACGGTCGCGTAGTTCCTCCTCATCTCGGCGGTGGCGCTCCCCACCGCGAAGGTCCGGGTCTCGTCAGAGTTGTATCCCCGATACCTGAAGAAGATGTCCGCGACCACGAAGTCCCCCTTCCTGACCTTCCTCGCCGTCAGCTCCGAGTGCGGGAGGGCCCCGTTGGGCCCCGACGCCACTATCGTCGGGCTCAGGGCGGAATCAGAGCCGGAGGGGGTCAGCTCGTTGGCCGTTGCGACCTTCATCACCTCGGCCGCCACCTCCCACTCTGTCCTGCCGGGCCTCAGTTCATTGGTCAGAGCCTCGAAGATCCTGTCGAGCCCCTTCGACGCCCTCTCTATCCTCGCCAGCTCCACCTCGTCTTTGACCCGGCGCGCCTCCAGGAACAGGTCGGCACGCCTCGTGAACCGCTTCGACCCCTTGAAGGCGGAGTCGTCGTCGACGACCACCGGTCCCTTCCCGAGACGCCTCACGAGAGCGGCGTGGACGAGCTTCCACCCCTTTTCGACCACGACCTCGACCTCCTGGCCCAGCTCGGACGCCCTGTCGACCTCGAGGGGGGTCGTTATGACCACCGTCTTGTCGGGACGGACTATCCCTACCCCTCCTCCCCAGAAATCGGTCAGGTAGAACAGGTTGGCCCCGGTCATGGCGACGGCCTGCTTCCCTTTGGCCAAGGAAAGCAGCCTCTTGCGCCTTTCCCCGTAAATCGTCATCTTCTCGCCGACGCAAAGAGAGTGCTTATATTGCTTCACTCTCGTGACTTCAAGACGGGGCAATCCGCGCGGTGACGTACATCCGTAGGCTAGAGATGCGAGGGTTCAAGTCCTCAGGCCCCCGGACAGTCGTTGTAAATTTCGAGAAAGGGTTCACCGTCATAACAGGACCGAATGGGAGCGGCAAATCGAATATCGCCGATGCCATAATGTTCGCGATCGGAGAGAACTCTCCGAAGTCGCTCAGGGCGGCTAGCGGGAGACTCTCGGGGCTAATTTACGACCCGCGTAACGAAGACCTGCCCGGCTCCGGAAAGCAGTCGACGTGCAGGGTGACAGTCCAGTTCGACAATGCAGACAGGGCGATTCCCTTGGATTCAGATCTCGTGACGATAACCAGGGATCTCAACGAAGGCGGCGACAGCGTCTACTACATCAATGGTCGCAAGACAAGTCGATCCGCGATGACCGAGATCATCGACCTGGCCGGCCTCTCTCCTGGAGGATTCAACGTCGTCGCCCAGGGCGCGGCCACAAGAATCGCCGACCTGACGCCGGAGGAGAAGAGGAAGGTCATCGAGAGCGTTGTGGGCATATCGAAGTTCGACGAACGAAAGGCGGAGGCCCAGAGGCAACTCAGCCAGGCAGACCAGAGGCTGGAAGTCGCTATGGCTCGCATTGGCGAGATGCGTAGCACTCTGGATTCCCTCGACACTCAGAGGAACGACCTAGTAAGGTCCAACTTCATCGAGGGGCAAATCAACTGGCTGACCGCGGTCAGGACTTCGCGAAGAATCCGAGAGCTCAAGGAGAGGCTCTCCGCCCTCCGCGCCCAGGAGCAGGAACTGACGGGGAGGGTGGGGGACCTAAATGCCAGGATGACGGAGTTCGAGAACCGAATCGGCCAGGTCGAGAGCGAAAAGACGAGCTTCATCGTGGACGTGATTCAGGGAGGGGGAGCCGGGACGGTCGAACTCCAGTATCAGTTGGCGGAAGTGCGGAACGAGTTGGAGAGCCTTCAGGCCGACCTCCAGTCCGCGGAGGGCAACGTGTCGGTCCTCGAAGGGGAGACTATACCGCAGCTCAAGACGGTTGTAGCTAACAAGAGAAAGGAGGCTAGCGCCACCGAGTCTAACGTCAGGCAGCTCACCGCGGAGGTAGCCAAACTAGACGCGCGCCACGGAGAACTCGCAGCGAGGCTCAAGGACTTCTTCAGGGCGAGTGAGGAGCTCCGGTCAACCATCGAGAGAAAGAACAAACAGACCGGGCGCGTCCAGGTGAAACTGGCCGAACTGGGCCAGAGGCTGTCCCAGGTCGAGCTGGCGATAAACGCCGCGAACGCCAGCCTCGGCGCGGAGAGGAAGAGGCTCGACGAGCTCAAGCTGAGGGTCGACGGCTACTCCGACGTTCTCGGTCGACTCGAGGCCAACACGAAGAGGCTCTTCGAACTCTATGATGCATCGACAGAGGAGCTGAGCCGTATCGATGATGACCTTTCCGGAACGGAGAAGACCAGGGAGAAGCTAGTTTCTTCCATCGAGGGAGCGTCTAAGATTCTGGAGAGGGCAGCTGCCGAGATGTCCAAGGAGGAGGCTTTCAGACACATGTCCGAGAGCCTCGCAGGTGAACGGAGTGGGCAGCTCCGGCTCCAAGAGTTCTGCGATAGCGGGGGGCTCCCCGGGTACGTTGGGCGCCTCGGGCAGCTGGTGAAGTATCCGCAGTCGTACTCGAAGGCGGTTAATGCCGTGATTGGAAAGTGGATGGGGGCCTTCATAGTGCAAGACCTCAGATCGATGACTCAGCTGATCAGGGCCGCGAAGTCGATGAAGGCAAGGGCCTTCTCCGTGATCCCCCTGAGCGAGGTCCAGGGTTCCAAGGCGGTCGACGTTGGCAGGTCAGCCGGCGTGCTGGGCCCACTTTCCAGCATGATCAAGTGCGAGCCCGAGTTCACAGGTCTGGTCAATTTCCTTGCTGGAGACTCCGTCCTCGTAGACTCAGAGGCCTTCGCCTACACACTTGCCTCAGAAGGCATCAAGGCGGTCACAGTCAACGGCGAGGTCTTCGAACTGGGAGGCCGGGCTTTCTCGTACGGGTACCAGGAGGTTCTCGTCAACCTGATGGAGGGTCTCGAGAACATCGAAGGAATGAGCGAGGTCGAAGACGCTGTCGGGGCCCTGAAGGGAGCAATCGACAGGCGGAAATCGGAGCTCGACTCGGTTGAGCTGGATTCGCGTACGCTGATGAAAGAGCGCGTCAAGAGGATTGTCTCGGCTACAAGCCTCAAGGCGGAGGCGACGACGATCACGAGGATGGCGAACCGGTACAAGGCCATCTTCAGGAACATGAACGCCGAGTACCAGAGACAGGCAGGCGTTGTTCAGAGGCTCGAGTCGAAGCTGAAGGTCAATACCGACAAGAAGGATTCCCTCGTGAAGGGAATCGCCTCGCTGCAAAAGGTCGTCGCTGAGACCCAGGCCCTGGGTCTGGATGCAATGCTGACCGAGCTCGACGGCGCAAGCCGGTCAGTTTCCGGGGAGATAGATTCGGTGAGGAACAGAATCTCCGACCTGAACCTCACACTGACCAGAGAGAGGGCCAACCTGGAGAACGTCCTTCTCAGGGCCCTCGAGGAAAACGAACTCGATCTGGCAAATGCGACCGAAGACCTCGAGTCCAACAAGCAGTTCGCCAAGGAGGCGCCAGGCAGGATTAGGCAGGCCACCGAGCAGAAACGCGTCCTTGAAGAGAAGGTCCAAAAAGTCCTCGAGTCTTCAAAGAGGAGCCAGCCTGTCCTCGATGAGTTCGACAGTAGGATCAGGCGCCTGAAGGAAGAGAGGGATGCAATGGGACGCGCGATTGCCGGAAGTCAGAAGGACCTGTTCGCCATGTCTGGCCAGGCCTCGTCCGCCCAAGAGAGGGTCGAGGAAGCACTGGGGAGCCTTCGGATGCTTGGTTACACCGACGTCCTAGAGCCGTTCGAGTCCGCTGATTCGCTTCTCTCGGAACTCGAGGCTGAGTACCAACAAGTTAGTAGCTCAGTCAACCGGGGCGCCGACAGACAGTACGCGGAGATGTACATAAACTACAAGAGTCTCTCCGTCAGAAACAACGAGCTTGAGAAAGAAAGGAATTCAATCATTGCCTTCATCGAGAGCGTCGAATCGGAAAAGAAGAAGGTCTTCGTGACGGCGTTCGACAAGGTTAGCCAGGGCTTCAGCGAGATCTTCAGAAGGCTGGCGGGAGGGCGTGCACTGCTGGAACTCGAGAACCCAGAAGACATCTTCAGCGGAGGCCTGATTCTGAAGGCCGACTTCGGGAACGGACTCCGCGAGTCGTCCCAGCACAGCGGAGGGCAGAGGGCGGTCACGGGCGTTTCAATGATTCTGGCTATGCAGGCAGTTCAGTCACACCCGTTCTATCTCTTCGACGAGATCGACGCCGCTCTCGACGCGGTCAACTCTGCCAGCCTCGCTCGGTTCTTCAAGGACAGGTCGTCGGCAGCTCAGATCATAGCCATCACACTCAGGGACGTCTTCGTAGCCGAGAGCAACATCACGTACGGTGTCTATTCTGCGGGCGGTATCTCCCGAGTCGTCCACTACAAGCCGGCCGAGGTGCCTCCAAATGGTTGATCCTCTGCCTCTCTCAAAACCACCACTGAACGTCCTGCTCGACCCCTCGCTGGCCAGACGTAGGAGCCCCTGGGAGATCGACATCTCACAGCTCCTGAACCTCTTCTTGCGGGCGATTACCCAGTCCGACACCATCGACATGCGGGCGGCAGGGACCGCCGCACTGTCTTCGGCAACAATCTACAGGCTGAAGGTCGAGACGCTCTTCCTCTTCGAGAGGCTCCGGGCAAAGGGTAGGCTCGTAGACAGTTCGGTGGCGCCCAGGATCATAGTAATGCCCTTCAGGTATGAGGTCTACTCCACGAATATCGACGAGCTCTTCGACGAACTCAGCAGGATTCTTCAAGATATCATTGTGGAAGAGCAGGGCGGGTCCGAGCGAGGCCCGACATCGGTCGCGGATCTTCCTGCGCCCAACCTGGAGGAATACGTTATCTCGCTTCAGGCCGTCCTGTCTGAGTACCGCAAGATACTGCTCGAGCGGCTCAGTGCGACAGGGAGAGTCATGCTATCCGAGCTGGTCAGGGGCCTCGACCCCGTCGGCGCTGCCCGTGTCTTCATCCTCATCCTCTTCGAAGCCAACAGCGGAAAGGTCGTGATCGAACAGGATGAGTCGGACGAGGACGCGCTGGTAGTTTCGGTGGGGCAGCTTGAGTGATGCTCGGAAAGAGTTAGCAGTCAAGGAGGCACTCGCCAAGGTTGAGGCTGCGCTTTATGCGGCCGGCAGGCCCCTGAATAGCGGCGAGGTCGCCAGGGTGGCCGGGACGGAATCCGAGAGAAAGGCCGTGGCAATAGCCCGCGAGATTGCTCGCGTGATCAATGGCAACCTGCAGGCCATTGAGGTCGTAGAGTATCCGGGTCCCCGGTTCGCGATGCAGCTCAAGAGCCAGTACACGCAAGTCGCTCGGAAGTTCGCGACGCGGCCTCTGCTGTCTCGTGCAGCTCTAAGGACCCTTTCCTTCATCGCCTACTTCCAGCCTCTGTCTGCGAGCGAACTGGTGATTCGGAGGAGCTCGGCGGCCTACCAGCATCTGCGGGAGCTCGAGGAGGTCGGCTTTGTCGTTGGCGAGAGGCAGGGGCGGAGCAAGGTCTATAGGACGACAGGACGATTCTCGGAGTACTTCGGGCTTAGCGGCGAGGTGGCGCTGATGAAGAAACAGCTTGAAGGCCGGAATCTCTCTGTCAAGTGACAAAACGCTTAACATCTGGCGGCTGAAGGCTTCTTCGAAGGTTAAGTCGGATGACACGGCCACTGGAGAATCTAACGAAGCGGAAGGCCTCGGGTGGCAGGTCACGTCCGTCCAGAGGAAGGAGAGCATACGAGCGAGACGGTTACGCCATCGAGCCACTCGTGGGAGAGACTGCCAGTAGACAGTCCAGACGGAGGGGAGGGGCCGTCTCCACCGGTGTGATCTTCTCTTCCGTGGCGAATGTCTCAGACTCCAACGGCAAGGCAACGAACTCAAAGATCCTCCGCGTGAAGAAGAGCCCAGCTAACAAGGATTACGAGCGGAGAGGTGTGATTACCAAGGGCGCAGTCGTCGAGACCGAGGCCGGAGAGGCGGTGGTCACATCGCGCCCGACCGATGACGGCGTCGTCAACGCTGTCCTGACGAAGTCGAAATAATTGAAGGAATACGAAAGATACGTCATGTGGTTGGACTACTTTAACTCCGAGATGAAGCGGAGCGAGGGCAGAAGAGTTCCGCTGAACTCAGCCACGAAAGCCCCCACTCTCGAGGAGCTTGGGGAAGCGTGCAGGAGGCTCAACATTCAGCCTTCTGCGCAGACCGCACGCTATCCATCGTCTTCCTCCAGAGAATCGGGGTACGTATCGGTGAACAAGATCAAACCCAAGCGCGCACTAATGATGAGGGTCGCGAAGGAACTCTCGGTGGTCCGGGGAATTGCTCAAAGAAAGCAAGCGCCCGCTCACCAGAGTCAGAAAAAGAAGTGACCCGGCGGCGAAGGTTTAAAGGCAGGAAAACCGCTAACCGCATTTCTTGTTGCAAGTCGGTGTTATTCTCCATCAAGCAAAGAGCGGCCGGCTGATTGTCCGGCTTTCGAAAGAGGTCAGGTCAGGAGCGAGCCTCGTGGACAGTAAGGGAAGGAGGTTGGGAAGGGTCGTTGAACTGATTGGGCCGGTCAAGTCTCCCTACGCTTCCGTCGCGGTCCCCAGCAACAGGGCTGGCAGGGCGGGAGACGGGGTCTTCATAGAGGGGTGAGTGGGTTGAGCCTCTGGAATGCGAGGGGAGATGACTCTCTCAGCCCGGCATGCCAAGTCTGCGGGAACAGGCTGATTGGGGATACTGAGAAGGGGGAGCAGGTCTGCCCTACCTGCGGATGCGTCACCTACGCGCCTGCGGACCTTGGGCCTGAATGGAAGGCGATGGATTTCGAAGAGAAGAACAGGCGTGTCCGTGTCGGGTCGCCCACAACCCTTTCGTTGCACGATCTTGGCCTCAGCACTGATATCAGTAGGACCATGCGCGATTCTCGTGGTAAGTCACTCGACCCAGCGATGCGCGCCACGGTTGAGAAGATGCGGAAGTGGCAGAACCGCGCCAGGATGATAAACAGCGAGGAGAGAGGGTTGGCGAACGTACTAGCGAAGATCAGCGAGCTCTGCCAGTCGTTGAGCTTGCCGGACAATGTTGCCGAGACCGCAGCCCTCATCTATCGGACTTCCGCAAAGATGAAGGTCGCCAAGAGCAAGTCGATACTCGGAATGACTGCCGCAACCGTCTATCTTGCTTGCAGGAAGTGTGGCGTTTCAAGGACCCTGAAGGAGGTTTCTCGTGCCGCTGGAATGGACAAGGGGAGTGTCGCGAGATACTTCAGGCTCGTCCTGAAGGAAGTGGAGAAGGAATACGTCCCTCCGCCATCGGTCGAGAGGTATATTTCTAAGCTGATCAACACAGCAAAGATCGACCCGAAGGTGGAACATCAGGCCCTAGACCTTGCGAGGAGGACGAGCGACTCCAAGATTTCCAGCGGGAAAGCTCCGGCTGGGCTCGCTGCTGCCTACGTCTATCTCTCATCCGTGCTTCATGGGGAGCACCTTCCCCAGAGGGAGGTGGCGGAGTTTGCGGAGGTCACCGAGGTGACCGTGAGGAACCGATGCAGGGAGATACTCGACAACTACGTGATTAGACAGGAGTTCTGTCCGGCGAAATGACCAAAGCAATGCCAAAGACCAAGCACATTGAGAAGGAGAAGCAGGGCCAGAAGCAGGCACCCGCGAAGCCAAAGACTCCACCTGCGAAAGCGGAGAAGGCCAAGAAGAGGGAGGAGCCCCCCAGGCCTGTCGAAAGGACGGAGGAGGAGTTGGTCGACCTGACTTCGAGAGTCTACAAGCTGGTCGTCGAGAGGGGAAGGGACGGCGTCTTGCAGAGCGAGATCTGGAAAGAACTTGGTCTGACGAGCCGTGACGGCTCCAGGCTCGCGATAAGGCTCGAGAGAAGAGGCCTGATCGGTCGGGTCAAGGTCTTGGAGGACGGGCGCTGGACCTACAAACTCACGCCGCTGAGGTTCCCGACTGACATGACTTCAATCGAGAAGGCTCCCTGCATAGTCTGCCAGTTTGAGTCGAAGTGTGCCACCGACGGCCAGATCAGCCCTTACATCTGCCCGTGGATCGGACCCTGGGTCACAGGCGAAGTGCGGATTGCTTCAGGTCAGCCCGAACCCCCTGCCATCCCCGTAGGGTAGCGCTCTCCGTCCAGAGGACCCAAATGAGGCTCCACGAAGCGAAGCGCGACCTCTACAGGAAGCTCGCAAAGGAACAGGGGTACAAGAGCCGAGCCGCCTTCAAGCTAATTCAGGCGACCCGGAAGTATCACTTCATCGCCCCGGACGACCTAGTTGTTGACTTTGGGGCCGCACCCGGAGGATGGATGCAGGTGGCAGCAGAACTGGTGGGCGAAGACGGGTTCGTGGTGGGAGTCGACCTTCACGAAATCAGGCTAAGGGGAAGGAACCTCAAGACCCTGCTGATGGATGTGCACAATCCCGAAATCAAACAAAAGGTCCTGGACGCCTTGGGCGGAAGGCTGGCCGATGTTGTCCTATCGGACCTCGCTCCGTCGGTCTCCGGCGTCTGGGAGCTCGACCAGGGAAGGCAGGTTGACCTTACCCTGCGAGTCTTGGACCTCTCGGAATCAGTCTTGAGGCGAGGAGGCTCGGGCTTCTTCAAGCTCTTCGAAGGAGAGCGCTCGCAGGAGGTCCGCGCAGAATTCAAGAAGTGCTTCGCCGTGGTACGGACCATCAAGCCGGCGGCCAGCAGAAATGTCAGTTCTGAGCTCTATTACTACTGCGAGGGATGGAACCCCGGCCAGCGCGTCTCCTCTGTGGAGCCCCTTCCGAGCACTGAGAGTTCCGCGGGGCTCCTACCCTCTTCTTGAGGCAGCGGCTTCGCGAACCGCTTCGACTACGGCCGCGCGCTTGGCATCGGTCTTGAGTCCTGTCTTCTCAAGCGGCTGCCTGAGTGTCTTGTACCCTTGGTTCCTGAGGAGCTCAGCGACTCTCGCGTCTGGGACTGAGGCGATTCTGAGAGCCGAGCAAATGCCTTCGATGCTGAAACTCCAGGGTGGGAACGAGTCAACCTCTAAGAGGGATGAAAGGACCCTTGTCGCTTCGGGAAGTCCAAGTCTCGCAGAGGACGAAATTGCTTCCCGAATTGTCCTCGTCTCAGTCAGGTCGCCGAGCCAGATCGGCCCTGCGATCTTCAGCTTCCCTCCACACTCTTCGCAAGAGCGCTCCGGCACGCGCCCTTCCCCGACGCTGCTGCATCTGCTGCAGCAGAAAACGTATCCATCGCTCTCTCGGGTTGCTTCGGCCTTTGATGGGCCTACCTCAACCCTGACGAAGACCCTGATGTAGTGCCTGGTGCTGTGGACAGCGACTGGCCTGATCCCCAGGTCCAGCGACGCAGCTTCCACCCTCAGGGCGTTGAGCAGAAGCCTCACCCCTGTCTCGTGGTGGAAGTGGTTGTTGAGTGGCGTCCCACCATAGCGCCTTTCGGCTACTCTGACGTGAACCCCGCAGAGGACCGCCGTGTCTGTTGCAGTGAAAGATGCTATCCCCCCGTCCTTCGTGGCGCGCAGTGCTGCCTGGAAATACGGCACCGGTGTCCCGAACGGGTCGACGTCGACATACCCGAACTTCTCGTCCTTCCCATACCTGGAGTAGAGGAACGAATTCGCCTCGGAAGGGACGAAATCACAACGCGCCTGTACCCCATTGAGCCTGGCGTTCCGCCTCCCAAGCTTTATCGAATCTGCGTTTATGTCGACCATCACTACGGCCAGGCTCCTATTCACTTCCGTCGCTATCCTCAGGCCCCGGGCACCGATCCCGGCCAGCGCGTCACAGAAGGTGAGTCCTTCGGTCGCCTCGGTCACTGCAACCGAAACCGAACGGTTGATTGATGCAGCGGGGTTGTAGAACACGGGGGTTCTAGGAGGAACGGGCGATAGACTCTCCTTGGGGACGAACAGGAGCGTCTTCCCCTCCGTCGTCTGAACTAGGTTCAAACGGTTTGCGACCTGAGAACCTGCGTTGTTAAGCAGATCGGGTTGGACCCGACTAGCTAGAGCGGCTGTACTCAGGATTCTTTGCCCAAGGTTTCGCTGACCTGCGTGCAGAAGTTCGGTCAAGAAATCGGCTGACACGGCGAGATACCTTTTCACCGCCACTCCACTCGACAGCATCAACCATGAGCAGGTTCTTCTACCACCCATCCCCACGTGACTCATGGACGACATCTGGCTGCTGACTGGCCCGCCTGGCGTCGGGAAGTCAACCATAGTGTCAAGGGTCATCCTGAGGCTGAAGAGTTCAGGTCTGATTGTGGGGGGATGCTCCACCACGGAAAGAAAGGTCGGAGGGGCCAGGGTCGGGTTCGAGGTGATTAACCTCACCGACGGAACCAAAGGAGAACTCGCCTCCATCTCGGCTAGTCTTGGGCCTAGGGTGGGGCGATATCGGGTAAACCTGGCCAGTCTTTCGGCCGTAGGGGCCGCCGGCCTGGCGAAGGCGGCTTCCTCCTCCGAAGTGATTGTCATCGACGAAGTCGGGCCGATGGAGCTCGTTAGCCCCGAGTTCAGAAAGGGGGTCAGGGCTTGCCTGGACTCTGGAAAGCCTATCCTCGCAGTCGTCCACGAAAGGCTGGAGGACGACTTGATCTCCGAGCTTCGGGAGAAGTCGAGAGAGACCGTGACGGTGACGGTCGAGAACCGTGATGAGGTGGCCGACAGGCTCGCCAGATCTCTTCTTCAAGCCGCTGGCGGCCAGAAAACAAGTTAGGGGCTGTTTACAGACAAATTCCGTCTCGCACGCGAATGACATGAGACAGGACGGTAGAGAGCGGCCTCCGCAGGTTATTTGAGAAGCTTGGGCCTTCCAAGGGGAGTTGAAACGTTCCTGTCGCGCGAGCGCTATTTTCTCACGCGGTGGTGCAAGCCGCGAGCTGTCTGCTCAGGATCGTCATTTGAAGCGATCACTCGCCCTTGCAGCGTCGTCAGCGCGCATATCTTCGGTCTTAATGATGATCGTACATGGGTTTGGGAGATCGATCCTGTAATTGCCGACGCTCCCGCACTTCGGGCACCGGAGCTGAAAGATCCTGCTTGACCGAAGCCTCCTGAGGAAGAAGGTCGGCGTTATTACGTGAGAGGGGTCCCCCGCACACATGAAGCGACGGTCCCTCTCCAGGACGATGAACCCTCTGATCTTGATCTTCAAGCGCTGATTGCCCTCCGCGCCGCTGGTCTTCAGCAGGTTTAGCTGGCGCGCTTCGATTTCCAAAGTTGTTCATCGTTATATAACTGCTTTGTCGAGAACTGAGATAATGAGAGGTGTCGCCTCTCGAGTGCTCTTTCTGTTAGCAGTGGTGCTACTAATTCCTGTGGAGCTCTCGTTTGCCTTCACGTCGTACGCTGCGGAGCGACTAAAGCTTAGCTGGCTCTTCCCCTTGTGGGATAGTCATCTTTCCTCCTTGCTGTCCGTCAGCAACCCCATTTCATGGGACTGGCGCATCTTGGAGCTACTCTTGTGCTCGGGTGTCCTCCTGCTCATATCATTCAGAAAGGCCGGTCCGTGGAAGGCTTTCTTCCGCACGCTGGCGGGGATGAGCCTGGCGATTCTTCCGTTGCCTGTTGAGATATTAATCTTCTATCACGGGGCGATCAACCTGCACTTCGCCTCGGTCTTTGAGAACACCTCTCTTGAAGCAGGGCCCCTGTCATTCTTAGTGTGGTTCACTAACGCTGACCTGCTCTACTTTTCACTCCTGATCCTCGCGGTTTCGATGTTTGCCCTGACTCGTGTCGGACAGGGAATCGGAGCCAGCAGACCCAAGACTGCCCTGTTCTTCACCAGCATACTCATTGTGGTCGTGCTCTCCAGCCTGTATCTGTCCAGTTTGTACGTACCGCCACCGTGTTCGTGCACGGTGGTGCGTCCTGGAGGCTTCTCGAAGCAATGAGCGCGCGCGCGACTGCTCGTGAAGCAGCTATCATTTCGCGGCCCGAAAACAAGTTAGTCTTGAACCGTCGTCCGGGTTGCGAAATGCTCTCTCTGCTGGGCGGAGCTGACGAGGCGGGGAGAGGCTGCATCGTAGGCCCGCTGGTCGTCGCCGGTGTCTCCGCGACCAGGCTCGGTGTCAGGCAGCTGAAGGAGTTGGGGGTAAAGGACTCGAAGATGCTCTCGTCGCGTCAGCGGAAGATCCTGTATCCAGAGATCCTGAAGATCTGCGACCGCACATGCTCGGCCTGTATCGAACCTTCAGAGATCGACAACGTGGTAAGAAATGGCAAGAAGTTCAGAAGGCTGAACTATTTGGAGGCCATCTACTTCGCTAAGGTGATCGACAAGTTGGACGCCCGCCAGGTGACAGTGGACGCTTGCGACAGTGTCCCGAAGAGGTCCGAAGACAACATTCGCGACAACCTGAAGACCAGTTGCAGGGTCACGGCACTCCACAAAGCCGACAGGGACTATCCGATTGTCTCCGCCGCCTCCATCATCGCGAAGGTCGAGAGGGACATGGAGGTCGAGAAACTGAGGAGAAAGCACGGCGACTTCGGTTCAGGGTACCCCTCAGACCCACTGACGAGGGACTTCTTCATTGAGAGGATGAGGAGAGATGAGCCGCTCCCCACGTACGTTAGGCAGAGCTGGAAGACCTGGGACAGGTTACGGCGGGATTGCCAACTTCTGCTGACGGGAGAGCCCAGAATTGGCTAGTAGTAGCGCGCTCAGCTAAGACTGACGGAATTGGAGGTCGCGCGCGCGTCCGAGGGAGCAGCTCGAAGCCTAGGTCGAGAGCTGTGAATACCTCGCTGCAGGACCCAGGCACTTTGTGATTGATTGCCTTCCGCTGTACATACTGGGGCGTCACTTCTGCGGACTCAAGACACCCGGGGGCGGCACTCCGTTTCACGCGCTTGTTTACCCACTATCGGTTCCGTCATCTTTGAAATCTGGCTCCTGAGCTCTGATATCAGCAACACTGCCAGGAATACCGTAGATGCTATGAGCACGCTCCAGTTACTCAGGATCGGTACGCCATTTATCATCCAGCCAGAAGAGAATGTAGTTACGTAGAGAGGCATCTGAATTGGAGATGTGACATATATCCCAACAGTCAATACGATTACTGCCGGAAAAGCGAAGATTTCAAACGCCCATCTAATGGCTGACCCTAGGTTATCTCTTAATCGATAAACTACAAGTCCGAGAGTAGTCAGAGTCACCACCACCACCGCATCAGAACCAATGTATCCTTGCTGTGCGCTACTATCTCCAAGATAGCTGAAGACTGTTGTGAACAGATTTGGAATATACCACACCCACTGCGTGTTGAGTGATGGAACATAGAATGACCAATCTGCGAGAAGCATCAATGCGAACACCACACCACCTCCGCAGGACAGCATCAGAGCAGTCAGTCTAACTCTCTTGGAGACAGCAATCCTAAGAGAGGCGATTCGTGGTACAAGGGGCATCCTGGACCTCAAGGCAAACAAGGTTAACAAGATTGCTGCGAGGATAATTCCTCCTATCAATTCAAAGTAAGCTAGAGGATAGGGATTCACGATACAATTTGTGAGATACTTGAAGAGTGTCGGTGAGGAAGCCGCCGGAAGCGTGCAACTAGACGAAACAGTGGAGGGCGGTGTCATTGGCGCGCGCGCGAGGGCCAAAGCCAAAGCAGTCTTCATCGCAGAATAACAATTCCAGCTTAGTATTTACGAAGTGCGACGGCGAGATCCACTTGCCCGTAAATGAAATCCAGTGCGCGCTTGCCACCACTAACTAGCGGGTCGCGAGTATCAGCGCGTGGTCCTTTTCGAAGGGGCTGAGCTCAATGATTGACTCCACTCTGAATCCCTCGCCTTCAAGCCTCCTTCTCTCCTCTTGAAATACGATGTCAGGCTCCTTCAAAACGTCGATGCTCCTCGCCTTGACCACTAGCAAGAGTCTCCCCCCTGGCCTCAGCATCGCTTTGCAGTTCTCCATGGCGATTTCGGTCTGATCCGGCTGAGCGACGTCGCAGTAAACTACATCGACCTTTGAGATATTGTACTTCGAGGGGTCGCGGGCGTCTGTAACGTAGGGAATGACGTTCCTGCGCTGTCGGGCGACGTTTTCTATGAACTCCCTTGCAACTCTGGGAGCGAACTCGACGCCTATCAGGAGCCCGGTCTCTCCAACTATGTCGGACACGTGTGATGGCGTTGTCCCCGTCGATGTCCCGAGGTACAACACTCTGTCGCCTTCCCTAATCGTGTCGTCGGCCAGGCCCTTCAAAATTGCCGCCGCAAGCTTGCTCCTGAACGGGTCCCACGTCCTGTACTCGACTCCCTCTCTGATGACGAGTTCTTCGTTGTAGACTCTGTAGCCCTTCGCGAGATTAGGAGTCAGCAGGACCGTCCTGCCGTGTCTGTCCTCCCTCCTGACCGGGCTCATCGCCGGCGGTACTTCTGGCGTCTCGTGTAGCCATCTCGCCTCTGGGGACGGTCGCGCCTCTCGGGCTTCCTCGGTGGAGGCTCCTTGTACCTCTCCCTTATGTTCTCCAGGCGCTTGTCTAGACCAACTTTGATCGAGGCCTCCGCTGACCCTCTGTAGTAGTCGACCCTTGCCGCTATCGCTATCTTGTTGGCAATGGTCCTCGCTATCTTCCCCCGCTGCCACTTCGGCGCCGCGTGGACCGCTTCGTGCTGGAAGAGGATACCATGCTTGGGCGGCTTGGCGCCCGTCCTCAACGCCCTGAAGAGCGCCTTCTCGGCTCCGAGAATCTGGATAGTGCTGGCCGGCATCATGGCGAGCCTGTCGAGCCCTCCCGCCTTTGCCATCAGTCTCGCGCCTATGGTCGGACCTGCGACCTCGCAGACGTTGGGGGCGATCCTCTTCATGGCGCCCTCCACGTATTCGTTGAGCTTGTCCCGTTCGCCGCTGATCTCGACCGACAGAGACGACAAGGCCTTCACCCTCGCTAGATCTCCTTCGGCTATCTCCCCGCCCTTCGACCTGTCTCGTGCGGTGAGAATCACCTCTACCTTCTTCTCCGTGAACCCTCTCCCTTGGAGCAGCTCCGTCGTGAACCCGTCCCTCCTTCCCGCAGCTATGATCATCCTGCAAAGTGCGACGTTGTCCTGGACCATTTGGGTCAGCTCGGGGAAGTGCAGCCCGTACCACTCGGCAGCCCTCGTCGACGTAATGTTGAGGAACTTGTCGGCGTCATCAAGCGCCTGAATCGCTTGGACCAAGTGGAGATCTGGGCGTGAGCCGGCTTTCCTGATCGTCTCCTCGGCCGCAGCGATCGACCTGTCCCTTATCGTCTGGAGCGAAGGCTCCTCTCCCCTCAAAGGGCTCTTTCCCGCTGTGACAGGAGTCTCATCCCCTGGTCCTGATGGCGCCAAAGAAATTCGAGGCTCCCCGTGCCTCAGGACATTAAAGCGTTTGTTCGATTTCTAATCTTAATCGTCGAGGTTCTCGCATCTCCTCAGAGGCAGGAAGCGAGTTTCGCCTTCTGTAGCGGACCGATTTGAGACGTAGCTCGAAACGTGCAGAATCTCGAAATGATGTGGGAGGGTTTCGAGCCCGCGCGTCGTATCGCATGCAGTAACCAGATTGGAGGCATAGAGCAGATACAGTACTACTTAGCGCGTTAGGGCTGCGTAACGGCGGCCCGACACCCACGCCTGCCTCGACCGAACCGCATTGGATTCGTAACGGCGCCTAGAGCGCCCTCTTCCGCATCTGCTTCAGGTCGCTGCGCATCTGCGGGTCTCCCGTTTCGAGGTGTCGCGCGAGGTTGGCGCGGGCCTCTGGGCCAAGTTCCCCCATCTCGGCGACGGTCCGGGCGCAGGCGACCGGGTTCTCGATCTCGGCCACCCAGTGACCATCCATGATCCTCAGCCTGACAGGGCAGCCAGTAACGGGCGAGTCCGGGTCGGTCTCGTTCTTGTCCTCTTGGCGCACACTGACTCTCATTGCTCCTCCTCCGCGTTCGCTTTCATCCCTGAGTGTTCGTCAATCATTCGGGAGACGAAGTGCCTGAGCTTTCCCAGAGGCCCGCCGCCCTCTTCGCCGTCGTCGGGCTCGTAATCGTCGGCGCTCTCCCCAAGGGCCTCGGCGATCTCCGAGGTGATCTCGTTGATACTATCAGCAGGCGACACGCCTTCCTTATCGGTCATCGCTTCGTGCTCGTCCGTCAGCCTGACCGAGTAGTGCCTCAACCTGGCGATGATGATGTCGTCCTCCTCGTGTCCTTCGCCCTCGTAGTCGTCGACGGACTCGCCCATGGCGTCTGCCATGTCGGAGGTGATCGAGGTGATCTCCTTTTCCCTCTCCTCGATGCGCTCACGAAGGGCCTGCACTTCGTCCTCGTTTCGCTCTACGACGGTAACCGTGCCAGGTAATTCTAACCTCTTTCTGACCTCTGCTGCTGTTACGACGTCATGGTCAATGAAGAGCTTTAGCAGCGCTATGCTCCGGTCTGCGATCCTCTCGCAGACGTCGTTCTTGCCCAATATCGAACTCCGGCCTGTGCTCTCGAAGCCCTTACCCCTGCCCAACCCTTTCATGTCTTGGACCATGACGTCTAGGTCGAGGTTTTCGGGGTCGAAGTTCTTCAGGGCGACACTTCGGCCGCAGCCCGGGCACATCAGAAACGACATGTCGGACGCTCTTTCGGGTTTTCGAGTTTAAGCGTTGCTCGGTCCCGGGGTGAACCGAGACATAATGGTCTTTTCTTCACAAATTAAGGCTTCATCTTCATTTAATCCCACGGCGGCTACACAAAATCGGTTGGGGTTTCGCTGTCAGAATGAGCGGTGAGCTGGAGTGGCGAAGGCGTGGCCCTTCCAGGACGCCGCCCACAGCGTGATCGACCGTCCGGGGCCATTGCTCTAGGCTAGCCTAGCGAATCTGAGCCGTTTTGGCGGGATATTGCAGCTAGCCGCAGACCTCTGGCCTTCGAACCAGAAACCCGACAAACATTTATGAAAAGCGCGTGGCATTTTTTGGAAAGGCGCACGGGCATCACCCTCACCTAGAGACCCGACATCGTACCAGAACCTGCACTCCAAAGATTAATCTACTCTAGTGGGTATGGCTTTCCAAGGAGGATTGAACCAAGAAAATGCCGACCCACGGGAGTCAGCAGATCAGCTTCAAGCTGACTGCCTCCAGTCACTAAGGCCGGAAAGGTGCGATCACAGACACCCAAACTAGAAGGGAAGCCGAAGCCAGGCAAGATTCCGAAGGTAAGGAACAAGCGGACGTTCGACAAACGCTTTACCCTCAAGCGCAAACCAGGCCAGAACTGGATGCGCCGGTGACCGCCCAAGAGCCAGAAAGAGTATCGGAAGCAGCCGCGTACTTGGCCGAGCAGATCTGCTGCGGGAGTGTCGATTCGAGGGCTGCCCTCGAGAGGCTGAAGAAGCTGGCTGCGAAGCAGTATTCCCTGAACAGGTATGTCTCCAACTCTGAGATAATCTCCGCCCTGGAACCGGAGATGAGAGGCGCCTTCGAGGAGATGCTCCGGGTCCATCCAAGGAGGAGTGCCTCCGGCATAGTGGTCGTCACGGCCTTCTCTGCTCCGTACACGTGCCCGCACGGCACCTGTATCTTCTGCCCCGGAGGGCCACGTGCAGGCACTCCGCAGAGTTACCTTCCTGACAGTCCGGGAATGAAGACAGCTCTGGGCGTGGCTTTCGACCCCTTTCTGCAGGTCCGCAAGTGCATTGCGAAGTACGAAGCGAACGGCCACCGGACCGACAAAGTCGAGACGATCGTCGAAGGGGGGACGTTCATCGCCCTTCCCCTAGGCTACCAAACCTCCTTCGTGAAAGGAGTCTACGAGGGCCTCAACGGCTGCTCGGCCAATACCCTCGAGGAGGCGCAGGAGGCTAACGAGTCTGCTCACAACAGATGCGTCGGTCTGACACTAGAATCGAAGCCCGACTGGTGCAGGGCTCCGGACGTCGATCTAATGCTGAGATTCGGAATAACGAGGCTGGAGATCGGGGTGCAGAGCCTCAGAGACGAAACGCTCTCCACGAGCAACAGGGGGCACACCGTGGGTGACGCGCTCAGCGCCTTCAGGGTCGCAAGGGACGCCGGGCTCAAGGTGACCGCTCACATGATGCCAGGGCTCCCGGGCGCGGCGCCTGACGAGGATCTGGAGGACCTAAGAGCGCTCTTCGAGCATGAAGATCTGCGCCCGGACATGTTGAAGATCTATCCGACACTCGTCGTGCCAGGTACCGCCCTCGCTAGGCAATTCGAGGCAGGGCGATACCAGCCCTATGACCTGAGGACAGTCGTGGAACTCCTGAGTGACATGAAGCGCTTCGTGCCCAGATGGCACAGGATAATGAGAATCCAAAGGGAGATACCAGAGGATGAGATTTCGGCGGGAGTGAGGAGAGGAAACCTGAGGGAACTGGTTCTTGCCAGGGCCAACGAGAAGGGCTGGGGGTGCCGTTGCATTAGGTGCAGGGAAGTGGCTCTGGGCGAGCCCGCTGCCATGGAAGAAGAGGATGTCCTTGCATACCGGGAAGAGAGGTATTCCTCTTCCGGAGGGCTCGAGGTCTTCGGTTCCCTTGAGTATGAAAAGGGCGGGAGGATTGCTGGTTTCGTGAGACTTCGCGTACCGTCAGGAAATGCCCATCGCCCCGAGATGAATGGTTCGACAGTTGTCCGAGAGCTAAGGGTCTACGGACGCCAGGTCGAATTGGGGGCTCGGAGGGATAATGCCTGGCAGCACAGAGGGCTCGGCGCCTCACTGATGCAATCGGCGGAGAGACTGTCGGAGGAAGAGTTCGACTCGAAGAAGATCCTGGTGACAAGCGCTGTGGGGACGAGGAACTACTACCGGAGGCTGGGCTACGAGAGGTTGGGGCCCTACATGGCGAAGAGGCTAGGCTGATGGCGGACTGCGCTTTGGCTCAGGCCATCCTTCTGTCGATCACGCCGTCTTTCCTCGCTCTCTTCTCTGCCCAGAAGTAGATCATCAGGCCGACGCCGAGGAAGACTGCCCCGCCGAGCAGGCACAGCGCCATCGAATAGAGGTAGTTGCCTGAGATTCCGGGGACGATGGCGACCCTCGCCGCTGCAATGAACTGGGTGAAGGGGAGGTAGGTCGCCCCCGTCGAAAGCGGGTAGGGAAGGACCTTCGTGGGAAAGAGTGCCCCGGAGAAGACCATGAGTAGCCCTGCTATGTAGCCAGGGAGAGACCATTCGAACTTGCTCGCGTAGAGCGAGTATGCTCCGAGGATGTAGCCGAGGCCGAGGGCGGCGGGGATGTCTGCGATCAGGGCGGCTCCCACCATCAGCGCCGTCAGGGGCGTCACGGTAAGCGGAATGGTCGTCCTCAAGAATGACTCAAGCACGCCGTATGCGACTGCGAGCGCAGCGACCGAGGCCGTGGTCGAGATTACGAAAGCTGACAGGGTCCTCCCCGCCACATAGAGTGCTGTTGACCGCGCCGTGAGATAGATGTGTGGAAAGACCGCGAGGTTCTTGCCCTCTGCTATGGCGACCGTGGGGACCCAGGCGTAGGCTGCGACCTGCGCATACAGCGACGACCCGACAAGGACGTAAGCAAGCTGGGTCGGGTTGAAGGATACGGCCCCGCCACTGTAAGTTGAGCCGAACCAGTACATTATCGAGACGGTCATGGCTGATGCGAAGGGGGAAATCGCTCGAATCGCGAGCGATATTGGAGTGGAAGTCCAAGCAAGGTCGTGTTGAACTCCCATCCAAGCCGATGCGAAGAGCGCCCTAAAGCTGGTCATCTGATCCTCACAGCGATCGTGCCGTCCCTTCTCCCTCTCTTTTCCAGGGCCTTCAGCGCCAGGTTTGAAATGCCCATGAAGACTACTGCCATCACCCCCAGGACCAAGAGACTGGGCCAGGTGGACCCGAATCCCAATCCCTCGAAGAGCGACTTCCTCAAAGCGTCCATCCCGATGGTCAGTGGGATGAGTGACGCGACCGCCTGTAGCGCGACGGGGAAGGGCGAGCCCACACCAATCGATGGGAAGTAGAGGCCCGAAAGCATCGAGACAGGGTCCTGAAGCGCGTTGTTCATCGACTCAGCCTCCCGACCATAGGTTAGATAGAGGGAAGAGAGGGTCATCCCCATCGCATATAGAGAGGCGAGCGTGAGGGCGAAGGTCAAGCTGACTGCTCCCCATGAAGCCGCCACAACGGGGTGGAAGAGGACCCACCCGATTGTGACCACTATGATTGCCGACGGGACGGTCCCGATTATCCCTCCTACCGACATCCCGATCAATATCGCGCTGAGAGAGGCTGGGGAAGTGAGGTAGATCTCAAAGAGCCCCTCCTGCTTGTCCCAGTTGAACTGGCTCGCCATGGACCAGAGGACGTTCCCCCAGAAAGCCACCATCACCCCACCAAGGATTGCGAAACCTATGTAGTCGACAGCCCCGATGCTGTAGTAGAGAAGCGACAGCGCGAGGGACGAAAGCACAGGGAATCCCATGCTCACTATAACCCAGAGCGGTTCTCCGAAGATGCTCCAGAGCCTCACTAGGGCCCTGGCCTTCATGGCTCTGAGCCAGGGCCTAGTCTCCATCCTGATCTTCCCTCTCCTTGAATCCTCGCCCCACTAGGCTGACAAAGACCTCTTCGAGCGTTGTCTCCTTCCGCCAAGATGCAATGACTTTGTGGCCTGATGTGACCATCGCCTCCTCGGCCCGCCGGGCGGTACCGTCGTCCTCAACGACAACCTGAACAGTCGAGAGCCCCCTCTCTTCGTCAGAGGCAGATGTGAACCCTTTCACCCCTGCCACTCGGGTCAGAATCTCGAAGTTCTTCTCTGGCGGGGAGACTTCCATCACAAGCGCAGGGACGCCAAGCATTCGTTTCAGCTCCTCAGGGGATCCCTCGGCGATTATCCTCCCCTTGTCAATTATCGCCACTCTGTCGCAGATCGCGTCAACCTCGGCCATGTTGTGAGTGGCGATCATCAGCGTCCTGTCGTGCTCGGTGGCCTCAGCCTTGAGGAAGTCTCTGATGCTGCGTGCGGTCATCACGTCCAGCCCGATGGTGGGCTCGTCCAGAAAGACGACCCTGGGATCGTTGATGAAGGCCCTCGCTATCGTGGCTCTTTGCCTGTAGCCGGTGGAGAGCGCGTAGAATTTCCGGTCGAGGTACTTCGTCAGGCCTAGCTGCTCGGAGAGGTCGCTTATCCTCTTCTCGGCGACCTGGGGCTCAATGCCGTAGAGCTGCGAAAAGAACCACAGGTTTCGCTTGGCGCTGATGAAATCATATCCAGCCTTCTCTGCTCCGCTGGCCATGTTGATTACGTGCCTGACCTTCTCAGGTTCGTGTTCGACGTCGAACCCCATCACTGAGGCCGAGCCTCCTGTGGGAAGCAAGAGGGTGGACAGGATTCTGATCATGGTGGTCTTCCCGGCTCCGTTCGGCCCGAGGACGCCGAAGACTTCGCCGCGCTTGACTTCGAGGCTGACGCCGTCGAGAGCAACCGCCGGCCCCTCCTTGGTCTTGAACTCTCTCCTCAGGTCGTAGACCTCGACTGAGGCCTGGGTCCCCGAAATCATGCATGACTCACCCTTGACTACTCTCGATTAGCAACCTCGCTTCGGGAGTTAACCGTTTCTGCCCCCGGGGGAAATCGTTTAAGACCGCAATGGCGCCAGACTGGCTGCATGCCAGAGTTGGCGGGCTACAGAGGCAGGGCTCTCGAGTTTCTCTCGCGGGTCAAGGCCAACATCGGGGATGTCCTGGAGACTGAGACTGAATGGGGCACCGTCACGGGGACAGTGGTTCCGCGCTATGAGTACGCAGATGACAACCACCTGGTCTTGAAGTTGAAATCCGGGTACAACGTTGGTCTCGCCATCTCGAAGCTCAAGGGTGCAACTATCAAGAAGCGAGGGGAGAAGCCCGCTTTCGCCCCACCTGAGATCTCCAACTCTCGGGCCGATCTCCCGAAGGTCCTTATCCTGGGAACGGGTGGCACGATAGCCAGCAGAGTGGACTACAGGACCGGCGCAGTTAGCCCCGCGATGACCGCAGAAGAGCTCCACGCCCTGATTCCGGAACTGTCGGACATAGCGGAAGTAAAGCCTGAGATACTCTTCAACATCCTTAGCGAGAACATAGGATCAACCCATTGGTCGAAACTGGCGACCCGCATCGGGAGGTCTGTCGCCGAGGGCTATGCTGGAGTAGTCGTGACCCATGGGACCGACACGCTGGGGTACACCGCTGCAGCCCTCAGCTTCGCGCTTCAGAACGTGCCAATCCCAATCGTTCTCGTGGGTTCACAGCGATCCCCAGACAGGCCCTCCTCGGACGCCACCCAGAACCTGATTGGAGCGGTCTCCATTGCTGCAAACGCCCCGTTTTCAGGAGTCTTCGTGGCGATGCACTTGGACGAGAGCGACGACGGGATAGCCCTACATAGGGGAACGAGAGTTAGAAAGAACCACACGAGCCGGCGGGACGCCTTTCTCTCCGTGGGCGTGCCTCTTGCCGCTGTCTGGCGCCCATCCGGGATCGAGAGCATCGCTCAAGACCTTCCAAAGAGAGGGGACGCTACCCGGTTCAGGCCAGCCACACGCTTTGATGGGAAGGTGGCCCTCTTGAAGTTCTATCCCTCCATGCCCAAGGAACTCATCTCGTTTGTTGGCAGGATGGGCTATCGTGGGCTCATAATCGAAGGGACCGGGCTCGGTCATGTTAGCTCAAAGGACATAGCCGCGGCCAAGGCCCTAGCCAGAGAAGGCGGGCTCGTCTGCATGACGTCTCAGTGCGTGAATGGAAGGGTCAATCTCAACGTCTACGATACCGGAAGGGACCTGTTGCGCGCGGGGGTTGTGCCACTCGAGGACATGCTGGCCGAGACTGCCTTGGTGAAGGCAATGTGGGCGCTGGGCAATTCCTCGAGTGTCGCTGAAGCGAAGAAGTTGATGCTCGAGAACATAGCAGGAGAGATGACCTCTCGCAGACTTCCTGGGTGAGACGCTCGCAAATGGACCCGAAGAGTGCCGAGGTCAGAGTGGGGCTCGAGATCCACCAGCAGTTGGCATCAACGCACAAGCTCTTCTGCGAATGCCCGATAATGAAGTCGGAGGAGCTACCACTATCATTCGAGAGGCGACTGAGGCCTGCCCAAAGCGAGACAGGCAAGCTGGACCCTGCCGCCGTCTTCGAGTTCACAAAAGGGAGGTCCAACCTCTACTTCTGGAACCCGGAGTCATCGTGCCTCGTGGAGGCTGACGATGAGCCTCCACACAAGCTCAACGACGAAGCTCTAGATATCGTCTTACAGATCGCTGGGCTCGTCCATTCCAACGTCGTCGATGAGGTGCACGTGATGCGCAAGATTGTGATAGATGGTTCGAACACGACGGGCTTCCAGAGGACCGCGGTCATAGGACTCGGGGGATACATTGAGGTGGAAGGAAACAGGGTAGGCGTTCAATCGGTGACGATCGAGGAGGACGCCGCGAGAATAATCGGGGAAGACGAGAGGTCAAGGCGGTTTGCACTGGACAGGCAGGGTGTCCCGCTTGTCGAAGTGGCTCTCGATCCCATCTCCGGAAGTCCCGATGTGGTGGAGAAAGTTGCGCTCTATCTCGGCAGGACGCTCAGGTCTACGGGCCGTGTGACCAGGGGCCTGGGGACGATAAGGCAGGATCTCAACGTGTCAGTGAGAGGAGGCAAAGTGGTCGAGGTCAAGGGGGTTCAGAAACTCAACCTCTTGCCCAAAGTGATTGCCTATGAGGTAGCGAGACAGCTCGGGATGCTGGAAGTCTCTGCCAGGCTAAAGCAAGGAGGGGTCAAGACAGTCGTTTGCGGCGAAGGCGATGCGAGCCACCTGTTGAAGTCTACTCGCTCGAGAACCATCCAGAGCAAGCTCAGGGATGGGGGGAAGGTCATCTGCATCTGGGCGGGCGGCCTGCAGGGTCTGATGGGTTGGGAACCCTCAACTGGCATCAGGCTCGGAAAGGAGGTCGCTGAGGTGGCGAGGGCAAATGGTCTTGGGGGGATTATCCATTCTGACGAGTTCGAGAGGCAAGGAGTATCCGCTGAAGAAGAGGCAACTCTGCGAAGAGAGTACGGGGTAGGAAAGGATGCGGCCTTGATCCTGCTGGCTGGCCCGGCTTCAAAGGTCGAGAAGGCGGTTCCACAGGTCATTCAGAGGTTGAAGCAGTCCGTGGACGGCGTTCCGGCGGAGACGCGGTCTCCCACCGATGATGGCGAGTCGAGGTTCATGAGACCCAGACCCGGTGCCCAAAGGATGTACCCGGAGACGGATGTCCCTGAAGTAGTGGTTGGGGCGGATCGCTTGAGCGCCCTGACGGGGCTGATTCCGGAGCGCTGGGATGAAACGGTTGGCAGGTACGAGAGGGTATACGCCCTCAGCGAAGACCTCGCCGTCAAGCTGCTCGACTCCGAGCTCCTCGACCTCTTCGAACAACTCGTGACCCAGCTCAAGCTCGAACCCTCCCTTGTGGCATCTACTCTTGTCGACCTTCCAATCAGGCTGGCAAGAGAGGGCATACCCGAAGGTGCTCTCGAGCCCGGCACGATTGCGGAAGTCCTTCGGGCAATAGATGCGGGAACTGTTGCGAAGGAGGCGGCCCCCGACATTCTGAGATCAATTGGTAAGAGTGAGTCAAGAGGCGTGAGCGAAGCGATCGAAAGGTTGGGACTCGGTTCTATCAACGAAAGCAGGCTCTCCGAGATCATCGATTCTGTCATCCGAAGCAACAGCGCCCTGGTTGCTGAAAAGGGAGAAGATGCCTTCTCTCCGCTGATGGGAGAGGTAATGACCCAGGTCAGGGGGAAGGCTGACGGTAGTCTTGTGAGCAGGCTTCTCAAGGAGATGCTCACCTCGGTAGCGGGTCGAGACAAGACCGGCTAGCCGGAACTGATCAAAAAATGGAAATGGTGACAGGCCGAGGTGAGTGTCGGCGACTACTGCGATTCCTCAGACTAGCGGATCGCGTAGATCAATACGACAAGAAATAGTAACATCGCCGCTGCAATCAACTCAGACGCGCGTACCGTGTAGGTGGAAGCCACAGCTGATCCTGCAACGACCAGAGCGGCGAGGGCGATGTAGGTGAACATCTTTTTCGTGTGCGCTCTCGAGACCTGAGAGACCAGTGACCTTGTCTCCGCATCGATTCCTGTTGGGGACTCGAGCACCCGAGAGGCATCGTATTCAAATGTCAGTCGCTCACAGAGGACTATCACGAAAAGGCCTGAAGCCAGATAGCTCCAGGTAGCTGGAAGTACAGTGGTCAGCGCCACCGCGAGCACAGGATAGAGCAGCAATCCCGCGATCAGTGTCGGCAGGACTCTCTTCCAAACGAAACCCACAACGAGGGATGTTCCGCATGCAGCCACCACCAGGGATGCCAGAAAATTCCACGAAACTACCGCTGCCACTGCTGAGGTACCGAGCAGCGTAATGGCGAAGGGCCTTGCGCTCATCTTCTCCTCCTCCGCGCCTCAATCGTGAAGCCGCTTCCTGCAGACCATGCGTAGACGTCGGAAACTGCAGCGAGCATCGTCTTGAAGGATTCTACCTCTGCCCGCGCGAACCTTAGGCCAAATTCGACCTCGCTCGGCTTCAGGAATCTCAGGTCTGTTAGAGCCCGCCCTTCTCCACCCAACGCCTCAACGAACACCGAATTGCAGACGAATCCCATTCTCGAAAGCGAGGACACTGATTCCAGGATCTCGGCGTCGGGCCATGCGAAGACAAAGAAGAGGGTTCCTCTTCGAAGTGTGTACTGTTTCCTAAAGAACATCTCTAGGAACTGTTCCGTGTGTTTGACGCTCCAGACCTCTCCCTCCCTTGAATCAACAAGCCTCTCGACCATCGCCTTCAGTTGCCTCGAGCCAAACCCTGGCTTGACCTTGTCAAGGGAATGCCCCATCACCAGCAGGCCGACTCTATTCCCGGAGGCTACCAACGAGCTCGCCAGCTCGTAAGCTGACGTAATGACCTCGCCTCGCCCGTTCCACTCGCCGACCCTCGGCAAGCTTCCCGCTGAGAGATCCACAATGATGACGCAGTCCAGGCCGCGTTCGACGTGCCATTCGTTGACTAGCATCTTGCCAAGCCTGCCGCTGGCCTTCCAATTCACTTCCCTCAGCGGGTCGCCCGGAGTGTAGTTGCGTATGTTCATGAAGTCAAGACGTCCTCCCTTGTACCTAGATGGAGTGACCCCCGACCAGCCAAAGGCCATTGCGGATCCAGTGTCCACATCCTTGACCAGACGTCTCGGGTAGACCCGCACTGTGAGTGGCGAGGGAACATCAAGCGTCCGCTCCGCTAGCCCGAACATTGATTGCACCCTGACAGAGCAGGAGACGAACCGGTACTCTCCGGGCTCGCTGAATCTTACTTCATACCTCAGGGTAGCTCTGCCTCCTTCATCTATTCCGCACAGAAGCGAAGTCGAACCGTTGGTTACAATTGCGCGTGCGGGTGGGATGTCGTGAAAGAAGGAGGACGTCGCCAGCGTGGGCGGAGTGTCGTGGAGGAGCACCTTCTCAACTCTTCGGCCGTGATTCTCTAGGGTTATCTCGACCAGGACCGGGATGCCCATGAGGGCTTTCGTTTCTGATACCCGTCTTGATACAACTAGGCCAGTCTCCTGGGGTCTAGGCAAGGGAATCCTGAGGTCGAAGGCCAGGAAAAGCAACACAAGTATCGAAGCCAAGCCGAAGGACGCAGCGGAAGTGTCCGACAGAACGGCGGACACCCACAGGCCTACAAGGGTGACGGCAATGGCCAGGGATAGCTTAGCGTTCAGGCTCAGTTACCTTGGGCACTGGTGTTTCAGCGAGCACTTTCTCCACGACTGACTCCTGACGCAGTCCCTTCATTTCATAGTCGGTGCTGAGCACTAGCCTATGCGCGAGAGCCGACACTGCGAGTTCCTTTACGTCGTCAGGAGTGACGAAATCTCTTCCAGAGCATGCCGCCTTGGCCCTGCAGAGCCTGAACAGGTGAATGGACCCGCGCGGACTCACCCCCACTTCGACGCTCGGAATCGACCGAGTGTTGGAGGCAATTCTGACGATGTAAGTCTTCAGATCCTCGTCGACGTACACTTGCTCGAGCTTTGATTGGAGGGCAATCAATTCCTGCGGGCCCGACACTCGCTCCACAGCCTGGAGCTCCTCGGTGAGTGACTTCCGTAGTCCGAGGATCGCGACCTCGTCATCGTGCCCTGGGTAACCCATCCGCAGCCTGACCGTGAACCTATCCATCTGCGCCTCAGGAAGCGGATAGGTCCCCTCATACTCAATCGGGTTTTGGGTCGCGAATACGATGAATGGTTCTGGGAGAGGGAATGTCTGATTCTCCGCCGTGACCTGGTGCTCCTGCATCGCCTCCAAGAGTGCCGACTGCGTCTTCGGCGGGGACCTGTTGATTTCATCTGCCAGGAGTATCTGAGTGAAGACAGGACCCTTAAGGAAGCGGAAGCCCTTCGACTCGTCGAGGATGTAGGTGCCTGTGACGTCCGCAGGGAGCAAGTCCGCTGTGCACTGGATTCGCCTGAACTCGCAACCGAGAGCCTTGGCGACTGCCTTCGCCAGGGTGGTCTTCCCGAGGCCCGGAAAGTCCTCGAAGAGGATGTGGCCTCCCACAAGAAGATCGTAAGTCACGAGTTCAATCACGTCGCGCTTTCCAACGATTGTCTTTGATACGGATTCGACCAGCCGTTCGCGGAAGGCCACAAAATCCGAGACATCCATGCGACTTCGACTGCCCTGATGTGCACAGATAAACCGTTTGGGAAAGCCCAGAGACCTCGCCCGCCGAGGGCTCGGAAGGACCTCTGTTTGTGCGCTGATGCCGAAGGCATTAGGGGAGCTTTCTAGCGACTTCATCTAGGCGCTCTGCTGGAAGCGTTTGCCAAGCCGGGTTGCAAAGAACTGCCCGTTCGAACGGACTGTCTGATATGCTTGCCAGTGCCGCCGTGGATTTGATCCTGGAGACCATGACGTAGTGTGCTATCCTGCTTCTGGGTATGCGCTCTCGTTGGTCGAGCTCAGCGTTTGCTGTCTTAGTGCCCCGATACCTACTTGTCCTGGCTAGGCTAAATCCCAGGAGGTCGAACAGGCTGTCCGCACTCTTTTCCGCGAAGCATAGAGAGGCCACCAGGGCTGCCACCAGGGCGAACACAAGTGCATCGGTCAGCCAGTATGAACCAAGCAGAAGAGCGTAGGTCAGCGATCCTGCAACAGCGAGTACAGCGTACAAGAAGTTCCTACCGATTCTCACCTGCTCTCCTCCTAATCACATCGGCAAAGGCACCCATGAACTTCGACGCCTTTCTCACCTCAAGTTCTGACAGTTCTTCGCCGTATCTCGACCTGTTCACAGCGGACGCGAACTCGGTCGCCTCGGGGTTCTCCACTTTGAAGAACGACGAAATCCTCCTCACATACTCCTGAGGCGTCTCGGCAGGTTCGTCCCTGAGACCAACACTCAGGCACGCTCTTCGCATGAGGAGGTAGTAACGGAGGAGGGCCGCATTCCGCAGTTTGTATGACCACGTCTCCTCGAGATACGTCCTTTGCTGGTCCATTTCTTGAAGAGTGCCCTCCAGGTCGAGCACGCGTACGTTCGTCCTTCTTCGAAGTATGAGTAGGGAAGCGCCGCCAAAGCATACAACCGCAACGGTAGCAAGTAACCACACTGGCAAGGCTGGCAAATATTCGAACGGGTTGGGCGGGGAATTGATTGGGGATCCTCCTGAGGTATTCATGGTCGTTTTGGTCTCGCTCGACGAGTAGTTCCCCTGGGTGCTCGTCGTGTAGCTCACCTGGGTGCTCGTCGTGGAGTTCACTTGCGTGCCCGTTGTGGGGTTCACGTGGATGCCTATCCTTCCAAGAAAGCCAAGCGAGAAACCGTCAAAGTTGAACCCCACAACCTTCCCAGATTCAACTCCGCCAGAGACGACGACAAGCAACACACAAACGCAGGCGAGCAGGACGACCCCGTCGAGCCTGTGCATTCCTCAGAGCGGCTGTGTCCCAGGCTATAATGATTCCACCGTGAGTCGATTCCTGTATGAGAGCAGAGCGCGCGCTGATTCGCTCCCTCAACAGCTCAGATCATATAATCACCATCCTCCTGGGAACGTCTTAAATAGAAGTAATATCGCGATGTATCTTGTAAGGTATGTTCCGCCAATCGTGGGGACACGCAAGGGGATGGATGCACAGGGGGGACGCGAAAGTATTAGTTCTCGATGAGTTGCGGAAGAAGCCCATGCACGGCTACGAGATTGCCAAGGGCATCTCCGAGACCTTCGGGGGCGTCTACGAGCCAAGCCCTGGGATGATTTACCCGACACTGCAGTATCTGGAAGACATAGGATATGTGACGGCATCGCATGAGAGTGGAAAAAAGGTGTACTCGATTACAAAGAACGGAAGAGCATTCCTGAGGGAGAACGACGTCACCATCAATAGAATACACAAATTCTTCGAGCGTGCCAATGGAAAAATGGATGCGGTGCGAAGTGGGATGGAGCTCCGGAAAAACATGATGATGCGTCTTCCGGAAATGACGCCGGAGCAGGCGAAGAAGGTCGCGGCCATCCTGAAGGACGCCAAATCCAAGATAGAAAGAATCGAGTGATGAAGACAGCATGATGACAACCTCAAGTCAAACGGCTCCTGCCGCCAGGTCCTTTGCCAAGAGCATCATCGTCGTGGACAAGCTCACCAAGACCTTCGGGCAACAGAGGGCCGTCGACGAAGTGACCTTCGATGTCATTGAGGGAGAAATCTTCGGGTTCTTAGGGCCCAACGGTGCAGGGAAGAGTACGACCATCAACATGCTTACGACCTTGCTTCCCATTACGTCCGGAAAGGCGGAAGTGTGTGGTTTCGACGTCGGTAGGCACCCCAACGAAGTGAGACGGAATGTGGGGGTCGTGCCCCAGGACTACACGGCCGACGAGGACATGACAGGCTACCAGAACATACTTCTCTGCGCTGATCTCTATGGCCTCCCTCGGAGCAATTCGAAGGACCACGCCATTGAACTGCTTTCGCTTGTCGAACTCCAGGACGCCAAGGACAGGAAGGTCAGCACCTACTCCGGAGGGATGCGCAGGAGACTGGAACTAGCGTGTGGTCTGATCAACTATCCGAAGCTCCTCTTTCTTGACGAGCCGACCCTGGGCCTGGACGTGCAGACGCGCGCCGCCGTCTGGAAGTACATCCGTACGCTGAAGGAGGAGTACGGCATGACTCTCTTCGTGACCACCCACTATCTTGAGGAAGCCGACTCTCTGTGCGACCGCATAGCGATCATCGACCACGGGCAAATAATCAAGACGGGAACTCCTCAGCAGTTGAAGGACGGCGTCGGGGGCGACGTGATTATCGTGGGTGTCAGCGAGGGGCAGCCCGACATCTCGGCGGACATCGCAAAGATCGGCCTGGTGAAGGACGTCAAGAAGACTGACAATGACTACCGGATAAAGACCGAGAAGGGGGAGGAGGCCTCGCCCCTGATAATGGGCCTGATTGCGTCGAAGGGGTTCCACGTCACGAGGATATCTCTCACGCGCCCGACTCTCGACGAGGCCTATCTGGAGCTGACCGGGCGCACCTTGAGGGAGGAAGAGACAAACAAGTGGTCGATGAGAAGCCAGCGAAGGACGATGCGGACCGCGCGGTCATAGAAAGAGCGAGAGAGGGCTAGAGTTTGACCCAAGAAGGAGAATCGGCGGCCAGGAGGGCCGCGACCACAGCCCAGATCCCCGGATTGCAGGGAGCCGCGACGCCGAAGCAGGCGAGGGCTGCCACGGTGGCTCCGAAGGCGAACAACAGCCCGATCCACGGGCTCTGGGCGCTGACCAACAGGGACCTCAGGAAGTGGTACACCAACCCGTACCAGCTGATAATATCCCTGATACAGCCCGTGATATGGATGGGCCTCTTCGGGAAGGCGCTGAACTTCAGCTCGTTCATCTCCGGCAGCCTGGGGCCCAACGCGACGCCAGCCCAGGTGAACGCCCTCATGACAAAGTTCTTCGGGACCACGAGCTACTTCTCGTACTTGGTGTGCGGCATGTTGATCTTCGTAGTTGTCTTCACTTCAGCATTCAGCGGTATGTCCGTAGTTTGGGACAGGAGATTCGGTTTCATGAACAAGGCCCTAACCACTCCAGTGAGCCGGGGGACGATAGTGATGGGCAAGATCCTGCAGAGCGTGGGCAGGTCCCTCATCCAGGCCGTCGTCGTCCTCGGGATAGGGATCGCTCTGGGGATGGAAACAGGTAACGTCACGCTGCTCGGAGTCGCCGGCACATTCGTCATCATCTTCCTCGTCGCGATGGGCCTCTCCGGGCTCTTCGTGATGCTCTCGCTCAGGTCGAGCGACTGGCAAACGCAGATGGCCATCATCAACCTGCTGAACCTGCCGTTGCTCTTTGCCAGCAACGCGCTCTTTCCAACCAGGATAATGCCCGGCTGGCTCCAAGACGTAGTGAAGGTCAACCCCGTCAGCTACGCCATCGACGGCATCAGACAGATGCTGATAGGTGCGGTCGGGTCGTATTCGCTCTGGATGGACTTTTCCGTGGTCTTCGCATTCGCGGCCTTTTTCTCGATCGTCGGTATAGTCATGTCGTGGAGACTGCTGAAGAAGTAGCCACGCGCGTCGGGCAAGAATGCCCACAAAGAGGCCATCCAGGAATGGCGCGGGGTCTGTGAACCGAACCGCGACCTACTTCTGGAGATTCGTGCGCGCTCTCTTGGAGTGCCGTAGGTTCTCTCTTGGAGTGCCGTAGGTTCTCTCTTGGAGTGCCGATTCGAGGTTCGGTGCTCGGCTCGGGGGCAGGTGTAGTCTTGCGGATTCCACGCGACTGACGGTTGCCTCATCCTCAGAACTGCTTCGTCAGTGCAGGAGTCGCCACACTCCCATCTGATCCACTCTGCGATAACGGATTTCCTTCTCTGTGTCAATTGACGACTTTACTCTCTCTATCACCTTTTGGAATGTGTCGTCAGGAATGCTAGCCGGATATCCGTAAGCGCGCTTCTCGAGGAGCGAGAGACGTTCACCGAGAGTCGTGACGACATCGACATCTTGGATTGTAATAAGCTCATTCGGAGGAAAAGAAGAGAGAAACTCTGTCTCGTTTCTGAATCTGTCGCGCCACGCATCAGCACGCGATGGAAGTGCGTATCCCATCTCTTCCGCGGCCTTTCGGAAGGCTTGGCGTAGAACACCTCTCTCATTGCTGGCGGTGAAGGTAGGGGCATCGTCTCGCTTCCTAACGAAGACAACTATCTCGTTTCTTGCGACTCTAGCGAGCTTTCCGAACGTCTCGGCCGGATCCTTGAGAAGGTGGAGCACGTGAGCCAGCACTGCCGCGTCGACTGTCTTGTCCTCAAATGGCAGGTGGTTTGCATCACCTATGATCAGGTTCTGAATCCCCTTTAGCTGAGCCTTCGCCAGCATTCTTTTTGAAAGGTCGACACCTACAATATCGAAACCTCGTTGCTGGAGCGGCTTGGCAATGCGGCCGGTTCCTATGCCAACTTCGAGGATTTGTTTACAGCCATCGTTCGAGAGGATGAGGGCTGCCTTGTCGAGTGCTTCTTCATCAAGAGGCTCCCTTGTTTCGTCGTAGACTACTGAAATCCTGTCAAATCGATAAGCTACATCTGAAGCTTGGGTCACCAACGAACACGATATCTGAAAGTCTGTTTCCAGTTTAAAGACTTTGTTCGGGGTCTGAGTCGACACACAGAACTTGATTCGACCAGACGAAGCGCTCGCATGACTACGCGCGCGCAGCGATAGAAAGGGGGGTGGTTGACTCTTGGAATCAACCAACGATGGTAGATCAGATTTCGCGATCGACTAGATCGCGGTCTTCCCCGCTGATTCAGAGGGTGCCGCAGGTGCCGCCTCCGGGCTCTGAACGACCTGCCCAGATGCAAAGCGCTCTGTGACTTGCGTGACCTTTATCCTCACGTTCTGGCCCTGCCTTGTGCCAGGGACAAAGACTACAAATCCGTCGACCCTGGCAATTCCGTCTCCACGCCTGCTGGTGTCGGAAATACTGACGTTGTATTCCTTACCGACTTCGACAGGCTTGTTGAAGGAACCGGAACTTCTTCCGAAACCTCCTCGACTGCCATATCCTCCGCGCTGTCCGAAACTCATTTTCTTTCACACATCCTACCGTCATTCCATCCAGTGTGTTGTTTGATGGTGGAGGGCTACTTAAAGGGGCGTAATGGTGACTTTGTCTGGCTGGCCCTACCTGCTTCTCTCTCCCCAGAGGGATTCAAATCAAGGTGCTACGACCTGTCGGGGCTGGCTTCGATCTTCCTCGGTAACAGACTGGAAGATCCCGGTGCGTCTTAAGGCCCCATCGGGCCCAACTTCCCCTGTGTCCCGAGGTTGACACGCACAGAGACGTGCCACCGATTCTCCGTTCCCGGTCCTACAAAAGAAGGGACGTGGGCTGAGTTCAGCCCACAATGGATTGGATCTCTTTGGCCAGTTTTCCTTCCACATGAGTCGTCCAGAACATCTCGGGGACATCCACCGCGATGAAGAGCCAAGACAAGAGCAGAGCCTCTACGGCTGTGACCCCGATGTTCTGGACCCACTTCCCGATGCCTATGTGGACAGTGAAGTCGTTGGGTTGCCCGCTCACCACCAGCGTGAAGCACCTGTCCGCGGCGATGAGGTCGCGCATTATGCCAGCCTTCTGCGCCTGAATGATGTTACCGAGCGGGGCGACTTTGGACTGTGTCTTGTACCCCTCTGCCTTGAGCTGCTGCTCAATTTGTTGGGCCACCAGGGCCGGATCCTTCCCTTTGTTCTGGAACCGAAGTACTTTTTCGGAGACCAAGTTCTTCGCTTCCCCGTTTTCTGGGGGACATAAATGTGCAGCGGTGCCAGCAAGAACGTTCCAGTCCTAGGCTCCGGTGACGCCGCGCGCGCGGGCTGGCCATATAGGTCGCTCCGTAGCCAGGGACACCTGACAGAGCGCCTACCCCTGAATTGGAACAGGTCGTTCTTTGGCTAATGGAGTGGCGTGGCCGGCAGCCAAGCGCTGCGTGCGAATGGGTGCCAGCAGAGTCCTATAGGTCGAAGAACTAGTGTGGGTATTTCTTGGAAATTCGTAGTCATGAGATGGTATGTAACTTAGCGCGCGCTACCCAAGCATTCTAGTTCACGACTGATCACGTCATGATCTTCTAGGGTCTTGTTCATTGCTCTAAGTAGGCTTTCTATCTGTCGAGCTATTCCAGCCATCTAGTCTTCTAGCAATCCAACAATGGACAGCTTGCTTCTACGTGAAGGGAAGCCGTGCGGAAACGCGCGCGTTGCATCAGTAATTTGGAGAAGATTATGACTCTTACCATGAAGCCCACGTATCAAGGGTGCTGCTAACACTACTCGACGGAACTCCTAAAGATCACAATCTGATATGCGTAGATTGTGGGCTCGACGACGACGAATGTACTGGCGCCATCTCAAGGCTTCGCCGTATCCGTGCTTTTGGAACGAACAGTAGATGAGAAATACAGAATCACAGTGAAAGGCGTGGCTCTGCTACAATCACCGCAACTCCTGATCGCGCGCGAGTCGTTGATGGGAACCGGATGGTTTTGGGGCCCAACGGCTCTCAGAATAGAGCGTGCAAGAGTTGTGCTGACAGGCTTTCTGCTGCCTCTCCAAGTGCAGAGGAGCCGACGGTTGACAACCCTGATTCCTCCGTGCTGACAACACAATAAGCTCCCGTAGCAGCATCAACCGAAAGTATCCAGGGAAAACTACACTTGAGCAACCACAGAGTAGCCGGAACCTTTCTTTGCCCAGCGACGTCAGATTCTGACTCTAGTGAGAGGCGATTTAGGTTCCGACCTGCAATTCCTCACCCGCAATCCGCTGCAGCAGCCTGACCACGGAGAGAGCGGCCAGGAAGCTAGTCTTCTGGTTGTCAGGATGAGGTAAGTTCTCGAATCGCAATCTCAAATTAGAAGGATTAGAGATGACTTCGATTTCATGAACATTCCTCTCCAAGGAAGGGTCAGCTACCACTCTAACCTTCACTTCCGAGTTTGAGGCCAACGCGAGGCTTGCTGCAACGTTGACATTGGCCGGAAAGAGTTTGACGGCTGTCTCAACATCTCCTTCGTACAAGACTCTGGGCTGTGTTATGCCTCGCGGATCTATTCCCTGATCATTCAAGTAGACAGACAAGCCTTTCGGGTTTTTCCTCACGGTCAGCACAATCCCTACAATGCCTACCAACCCGAGTGCCCCTATTGCATCGATGCCTCCTATCGCCCCGGATGGAATGTACATCCTAGTTTGCGTCCTCTGGGCAGCATCGGTCAATCTGCGTCGCAGTTCCTTGTCCAAGAGGGCACCAATGCTCATGACGACGAGGTCTTTTCCTGAGGCAAGTATGCTCTCGGCGTATCCGCGTACAGCCTCCTGGCTCGCAGCCTCCACGACGACCTGAGCGTTAGACTCGATCAACTCCTCAATCGAATTGACAATCTTGGGCTTCGGGTCCAGCATCGCGGCGAGGCTTTCCGCTGCCCCAGCCACCTTGTCCATCACGACCACTAGTTCTGCGGGTACGGTGCCATCATCAATGGATTTCGCTATGACAGTGCCGATTGCTCCGCAACCAATCAACGCTATGCGTTTGATTTCCACGATTTCACAACCTCAAGGCTCATATCGACAATGCCTGCCGAATGAGTTATCCTCCCACTGCTGATCGCGTCGATGTCAAGGACTGCGTACCTGCCTATGTTCTCCTCGCTGATGTTTCCAGACACTTCAATCTGCAATCCTTCCCTCAGCCCCTTCGTTCTGAGCAAATCCAACGCCCTCCTTACTTCTTCAGGCGAGAAGTTGTCAAGCATGACGATGTCGGCGCCGGCCTTGGCGGCTCGGAGCGCCTCTCTTGGATTGGAGACCTCTACTTCCACCTTGTTAACGAAACTCGACCCTGCACGCACTCTCGCAATCGCTTTTTCGATATTCTTCGCAATCTTCAGGTGATTGTCTTTGATGAGCGGGGTGTGACTGAGGCTCAGCCTGTGAGTATCTCCACCTCCGACCCTGACGGCCTCCTTGTCGAGAAACCTCATGCCCGGGATGGTCTTCCTTGTGGCCGCGATCCTGACCCTTGGATTGTACTTCCTCGCCTCGTCGACGAGTCTCCTCGTAGCCGATGCCACCCCGCTGCAGTGGGCGAGCACGTCGAGCACCGTCCGCTCCAGGAGCAGGAGTTTGGAAGCCTCGCCCTCGAGAGTCATCACGACATCACCTTTCTTGAGTGAACTGCCGTTGGTCTTTCTCTGAACGACCTCGAAACCCAGAGCGGCCAGGACTCGAATAACCTCATCCGCCGCTGCCAAGATGCCTGGAGCCTTCGCCACAATGGTGGCCCTCACGCGGATGTCTTCATCGATGAGGGCCCTGCTGGTCTCGTCCCCTTGGGGGGCGTCCTCCTCTAACCACTCGACGAACTTTCGGACCAGAGAATCGGTAATCAAACCTTGGTTCACCGAACTCCTGCTATTCCTTATCGATATCGAGCATCCTTTGTATCGCGACCCTGGCTCTGGAACTCGTTTCTTCAGAAACGCGGACCTCGTAGACCATATCTCTAAGGGAGCGATGCAGGTTCTCGATGGTTATCATCTTCATGTATTTGCACGTGGCGTCCTCCCTTACGGGTACGAACATCTTCCGGGGTTGCATCTTCCTTAACCTGTACAGCATTCCCGTTTCTGTCGCCACGACGAATTCATCTGACCGAGAGCTCTTCACGTGCTCCATCATTCCACCAGTGGAGAGAATGTGGCTCCGGTCATTTGATATGTCATTGTTGGCCAAATGATACAGATAGAGCGAAACGCAGCTGCACTCGGGATGAATCAGGAATTCTGCCTTGGGAAACTCCCTCCTCAGCTTCGTCACTTCCTCTGGCCTTATTCCTGCATGGACGTGACACTCCCCAGGCCAGAGATCGAGTTTTCTGCCCGTCACTGATTGCGCGTACGCCCCGAGGAACATATCTGGGATGAAGAGAATGTCCTTATCTGAAGGGATTGAGTTGACGACTTCTACCGCATTGGCGGATGTGCAGCAGTAGTCACTCTCCGCCTTGATCTCCGCTGTCGTGTTCACGTAAGCAACGACGGCCCCATGTGGGTGCTTTAACTTCCACTCTCGCACACGTTGTATGTCCGGCGAAGACTCGACCAGTGAACACCCGGCGCTTTGATCCGGGATGAGGACCCTCTTGCTCGGGTTGACTATTGCCGCAGTCTCTGCCATGAAGTACACTCCGCAGAATACTATCACTTCTGCCTCGGTCTCGGAGGCGGCCCGACTGAGGGCGAGTGAGTCGCCAACATAGTCGGCAATATCCTGAATTTGGGGGATCTGGTAGTTATGAGCCAATATCACCGCTTTCCTCCGGTCTCTGAGGTCGATTATCTCTTCAAGCAGTGCTTGTTCTTGTTGGGATGCTGCCACAAAGAGGTGCACAAGAGGGGTTGATAAGAACACGATGGTTCAGCGCGCACCTAGGACGCAAGCAGAGGCGGCGGGAATCAAGGTCGAGGGAGAGAACAAGTGGCAACTATTGGTTCAGAATGCCAATCGTCATCGATCATGATTTAGGGCGTAATACTCGCGAAACTGCTGAAACTGACTATCTCTGAAGCCGAGAACAAGCACTTCGATTGCATTCGGTGAAAACAAATGTCTGAAACAAGTGAACAGCAAGAGAAAGAACTCAGACCAGAGGGTATTTCCCCACTACCCATCCTTGACCCAATCTACGAAAAATGGAAGGCAGCCAACTTCGGCCCCCTACTCAGCAACATCATACAGCAGTTAGCCGATTAAAGCAATGCCACGGTGCATTTCAGGTACAACATTGGCACTGCGATTGCCGTGGCTAGGTACGACTTCATCAACCCATACCCCACGACGGACGAGAGGGGACACAACGGTGCGCTCGGGAAGCTAATGGAAGACCTCATACAAAACCTCGACCTTTCCCAGTCAACGCTCTACGACTACTGGGGATTCGCTGAGAAGTTCGGGACGTGGGATGACTTCGCCGATGAGGTCTTCGGCATTCGTAGGGGAGATTCTTCGAGCGCGCGCGCTGTTCAGGAACAGGAAAAAGACAATGCCGGTCATGATTGACAGCGCGAAGGACGGCTCCCCCGGCATGATTCTCATGTCGTTCACCCTAGGGTATCGTCATGTTGGAATCCATCCCTCCCGTGTAGTCGATCTGCAACCCCGTCATGTTGTAGGAACCATCGGGGTTGATTGGGACTTCGACGATCATCACACTTACGACACCATGAACACGCGCTGGGTCCTGGCAAGACGTTACAGAATGACTACCATAGGAATAGAAACCCATAAGAATTGCAGGTGGGTAGTATACGGGCGTTCCACCTACCAACCGCTCGGTATTCAGGAGAGATGGCCCGGTGGTATTGCTCCCGTTCCCTGGTGCCACTTGTGCGTTATTCACTCCTGTCTCAGGGCCTTCTTGGTCATAGTATTGGAGGCTGTATGTCGTGCCCTGTGCAGCCGCCAGGAACTTCGCACTCTGCTGGACGAGCTCAGATAACTGCACAACACTGGTGGGAATGCCACATTGCGTCTGCTGTGCGGTTTGAGATAAAGGGGCCTGCATCGTCTGTCCCCTAGGCCCCGGCAACTTCGAGGTTGCGACTATTCCTAGGACGGTCAAGCTTGTCAGCAAGAGAGGCATGAACAGAAATGCAATGAGACGCATTCTCCGTCTGTTGCTCGCGTATTGTTCCCTTACCAATGTTGCATCGAATAAGTCGAGGGAGTCTGTGCGTAAAAAGCTTGTCACCAATCCTCACCCGCGCGCGCGCGCGGGTGTCAGCAGAGTCCTATAGGTCGAAGTAGAGATTGAACTCGTATGGGTGGGGTCTCGCCGCGACCGCCCTGTATGATTCCATCTCCAGCTCCATCATGACCTCCACTAGGTCCCTGGGGAAGATGCCCTCCAAGAACGAGGAGTCGCTATTCAAGCTATCCACCGCCTCTTTCAGGCTCCCTGGGAGCTCGCCAACCTTGAGGTCCCTCCGTCTTTCCGGCGTCAGCTTGTAGATGTCCTCGTCGACCGGGTCGCCGGGGTCCGTCTTTTTCTTCAAGCCGTCAAGCCCGGCCGCTGTAATGGCCGCGAACGCGAGGTACGGGTTGCAGGACGGGTCGGGAGTCCTGAACTCGATTCTCTTTGCTCCTTCCGACCCCTTCTCGTAGGCCGGGATCCTGACGTTCGCCGATCTGTTCATCTTGCTCCACGCGATGTAGACGGGCGCCTCGTAGCCCGGGACGAGCCTGTGGTAAGAGTTGGTGGTCGGGTCCACGATTGCGCAAAGGGCTCGGCTGTGCGCCATGATTCCTCCGATGTAGTATCGGGCCGCCTGGCTGATCTCAGCATAGGCTTCTGAAGGGTCGAAGAAGGCGTTCTTCCCGCTCTTCCAAAGGCTGGAGTGTACGTGCATCCCCACGGCGTTGTCACCGAAGATCGGCTTCGGCATCGTGGTCGCGATCAGTCCCATCTTGGTTGCGACATTCTTCGTTACGAATTTGTAGGTCATCGCGCTGTCGGCCGCCGTAACGAGTTCGTCTCTGTACATGTCAATCTCGCACTGCCCGGCGGTCGCGACCTCGTGGTGGTGCGCATTGCAGAGGACCCCGAATCCGTCGCGAAGGTAGTTGACGCAGGTTCCCCTGTAATCGCTCATGGTGTCGACAGGCTGTGCGGGGTAGTACCCGTCCTTGAAGCGAATCGGGAAATTTGTCCCCCTGGCTTCATTGGCTGACTCACGGGACGTTATTTTGAAGCCCGAGCTGAACGGGTCGTTCGCCTGCCAGGTCGCGCTGTCGAAAACGAAGAACTCTATCTCGGGGCCCCACAGCGAGTCTGTGAACCCTGCTTCCTTTATCTTCGCCTCGGCGGTCTGGGCGACATGCCTCGGGTCCCTGCTGAACATCCCGGCCCCATACCCGGCCCTCACGTTGCAGATCAGACGGGCAGTCTTGACGCTGTCATCGATCCAAGGGATGACTCCGAAGGTCGACGGGTCTGGCACAAGGAGCATGTCCGATTCCTGAATCTCGACGAAACCCTTCACCGAGGAGCCGTCCAACTTCGCGACCCCCTCTGAAAACATCTCTTCGTGCATCATTTCAGAAGGTATGCTCACGTGTCTCAGCCTGCCGGGAACATCCGTGAACTGCAGGTCGACAAACTTCACGCCCTGCCTCCGGACCATGTCTAGAACCCCAGTCGGGTTGAAACTCCTTTTCACGAACCTCCCGTCATCCGTGATCTTGTAGGTCAACTGCAGACGCATTGTTCGTAACTGATATAAGCGTCACGCGAAAACACGGGACAGATTTGGGGCCTGCAGGGGAGCAGAGGGTTTCTGACCGGCGGTCTAGTCTTAAATGGATGGTTCCAATCCGCCGCTGGAATTCTCATTGACAAAGATTAGAGTGAAGGTGGGGCAAGCCGAGGCTGAGGTGGAGGCCGACCCTGAGCACCTTCGAGAGGCGATTGAACTGATACCAGAGGTGGCTGCCAAGCTGCCAAGGACAGGACTCCGCGGATTCGATGACGTGAAGACTGGGCAGGCTCCTCAGGTAGAAGGACCGGCGGTCCCTCGTGATCACAGCGAACTCCCGATAATCGGCCTCGAGAAGGGCGATTCTCTTGCCGACATTATCGGCAAGTTCTTCGCCGACCCATGGGGAAGGGAAAGGCGGAAGCTATCAGATGTAAGGGAAGCCCTGCAATCGTATGGGATGAACTATCCCAAACAGTCGGTGGCCGTGGCTCTGTTGAGACTCGCAAAGGCGACTAAGATTAGGCGCTTTAAGGCCGAGGACGGTGAATACGTCTACACCACTTCAAGCCTTGTCGGGCCCCCGCCTCAAGCGCGCGCGCCTCAACCGGGAAGGGAAGATTCACTGGACGGGCTCGAGGTTAATCAACCAAACTAATTAATCCGAGGAATCTGTGGCCGCGGTGGGGTTCTGATTACACACGTCGTCAGAGAGAGAGCTGCTTGTCTCTGTTAGCTACGGGGAGAGCAGGGTGGAGTTTAGAGGGCCGCCAGAGGTCGTCATGCGCTCCCTGCACGAGTTCATCTCGAAGGAAGTCCCGAACATGGATCTCGCCAGAACGATAAGCGTCAACTACTCGCTCATCGACCTGATTCAGATGTTCAAGGACTACGTCAGAATTACACCGGAGGGGCCCAGGGTCTGGACCCAGGACAAGAAGCTTAGCGACAGGGACGTGATTCTGCTACAGCTTGTGGCCGCGAGGATCTCAAGCCTGAGCGGAAAGGCCGCTGACTCCCTCAGCGTCTCCGAGATAGAGTCTGCGACAGGGCTAAACCCGAAGACGATCAGCTCCAGACTGAGCGAACTTACCAAGACCGCCTTGGTCGAGAGGGTCGCCTCTGAAGGGGGCGGGAAGTACAGAGTATCCACGGTCGGAGTGAACCGGCTGAACGAGCAGCTCTCGAAAAAGCTGAAACAGATCTAGACGGTGCTACGCTGACTGTCGAGCGGCTGTTTCTGAACGTAAGTGTAGTTCCGCATGCTACCATCCCTGAACAGGACTCCTTCCCTTACCAGGTCGACAAGGGTGTGCGCAACCGCAGTCCTGTCGTAGTGGTATCCCCTCCTACTCATTTCCTCGTGCACGTCCGATAGGGCCTTCTGAGCGGAGAACCACCCTTCGCGCCACATCGTCAAGAGAAGCCCCCTGCAAGTCTCGCGCCTCTGTTCTGGTCGCGATTCTTCGGGTTCCACGAGAGCTGGTTCTTTTGACGCCATCCCGGCCAGGACGCTTTCGACTGCCTGCTGGACCCGGTTCTCGGGAGACGTTATCTCGATCTCCCAGGCCCCTCGCTTCAGTCTGACAGTTACGTTCGGTGGACGTTCGGGTTCGCTCAACAAGAGACCCTTCCTGTGCTATTGTTATTGGCCATCATGCGCAATGTTTATAATCTCTCCGCGGCATGCTATTGGTGGCCAACATGTCCAACAGTATTTTAAGCCTTCCCAACAGCGACGGAACGGGCCTTCTGGATTCGCTCGCGAACGAGTTCAAACGGTGCTTCCAGGAATTGGCAGAAGAAGCAGAACGCCACCTCTCCGGCAAGAATTTCATCTTCAGCAGATACGGGAAGGCGATCTATCCGTACTTCGGAACGACAGAGACGGCTCTGGTCCCTGGGTGCATATTTCCCATCAAAGAAGGGCGGCCTGTAGCGTCCGTCGATTCGACGTGCGTCCTTGTCGGAGAGACTTCCGAGGGGGCCCTGTACGCGGCCCGGACAGCCGTGGGGGTAGCACACAACGGGGCCGTGAAGAAATTCTTCCGGCTCGGCCCGATTCTCGTCTACTCATCAAGGTCAGGTGTGACGGGTCTTGGCACCTCTCTTTCGCCGCCCGAGCTGGCGATGATACTCTCCGATCACGAGATAGCCGAGAGAGTCATCAGGAACATCGTGGAGAGGAGGGTAGTCGAGTCCCTGCTTTCTGCCGAAGAGGCCCTGGTCGTTATGGCTGACGGCTCGCTCAAACACCCTTTCGGGCAGTTCTCGCGCCCAGTCCCCCGATCTCTTCTGAAGGAGAGCTGCCTGGTCGGCTTTTCAAAATCGAGCAACTTGATCTTCTCGGAAGCAGCAGTGAGCTCCCTCACGAAGGCCACGGGTCCGTCCTACCATTTGGTTGAGGACGGGGCAGTCAAGACCGCGCTGGCAAAGTTCTCCCACGACGGTCTCGTTTTCAGACTCGATTTTGCTGAGAACCCAGAGACTGTGGAGATCACTTTGGGAAGAATTCTCTGGAATGATGCCTTCTCAGCGGGATACCCCGAGTCCCTCAAGGTCGCCCATCATCTCTCCATTTTCTCAAGAGCCGACGACCAAGCCTTGAGAGCGTACGTAACCAAGCGCTTCAGGCTGAGAAAGCTTCCCACATTCACCCTGCGATCTATCGCTCTGGGGAGCTTCAAAGGGGGAGCGTAGGGCTGAAGATCCTGAAGAAGGAGTCCGACGACATACTGGTGATAGCCTCATCGAAGGACCCCGCCCGCGTCGGGGACTATCTCATTGCGGCCGAGGAGAGGAGGAGCCTCGTCCTTCAGATCTACGACGAGCGCTATCTGGATGTGGAGGGAGTCGAGGAGGAGATTGCAAGGGAAGAGGTCCTCTCTGCCTCGGCCTCGGGAGTCACCGAGGATCCCACCGACCTCTCGACCATTTCTACCCTGATTCGCGACATGAGAGTCCTCGTCTGCAAGGCTCGCGGAACCCTGACCAAGGGAAGGCTCACCCCGCGCATCGACTGGATGCCATCTCGGACGAATTCGCGGGTGTCGAGGCTTCCCGTTGACGAACTCGAAGGCGCCGTGGCCCCTCTTGGGACGAGGAGGATCAAGGTGGGAACGGTCGACTCGGGCTCAGAGTTCAACATTCTGGCGGAGGCGCTCGACGGGAGGATTACTGTGATCACGGGAAGGAAGGAGTCGGGTAAGTCCCACCTGGCGAAGATGCTACTAAGGGGCCTCCTCGAGCATGGCGCCTACTCTGTAGTCTTCGACCTTAACGACGAGTACGCGTCGATTGGTCAGCGGGGTGACGGGACTAGGACCGCCGTCGACGGAAAGGTCAGAGTAATGAGGCCTGGTCGTGAGCTGAGGTTCTCTCTGCCGACGGTTGGCCTACGCTCGATAACGAATCTGCTTTCCCACTCCCTGGACATGCCCGGCACCTCATTGCGTGAGTTCGTGAAGATCTGGGAACAGCTGGAAGCCCGCAACGAACTCTCGCTGGCATCGCTCGAGTCTGCCATACTTCAGTGGCGTTGCAACGAGTTCGTGAGAGATGCTCTCTTCGCTAGGTATCACACAATCGCCTCCTGCGGCCTCTTCTCAGATTCTCCTCACCAATGGTTTGACCTCCAGGACTTCTTCAGCCTGAGCGCAGGGGGCGGGGCATTGATTGTTTCACTGAGTGGTGTCTCTCCCCTGAACAGGAAGATGGTGGTCGAGTTGATGCTTTCAAGAATGGTAGAACTTCTCGAGCGCAGGAAGATACCGCCCGTCTTCCTCTTCGCCGAGGAAGCTCACCTCTACCTCAGAGACACCTACTGGGAGGATCTAATCACTCGTATGCGCCACTTTGGGGTTTTCACCGTCTTCGTCACGAACCAGCCCGACGCAATCGATCAGAAGATCTACAGGCAGGTCGACAACATCTTCCTCTATAACTTCAGCAACGATTCAGACCTGAACCTTGTCTCCCAGGCTTCGATGGCCGACGCTGATACCGTCCGAGCCATTGTAAGGACCCTCCCGCCCAGGATGTGCTTGCTCCTGGGGTATGCGGTCAGGAACCTTCCGATAGTGGTCAACGTCGACCCCTTTGACTCGCCGGCGAGCGGGACCACTCGTAGGTTCTTCAAGGAGGCAATAGAGCTCAGCGCGTAGTCGGCTGCAGCCTGCGCAGAAATAGCACGCGCGAGCAACTTGGGTAAAGAATCATGTTGAACTGAAAGGCCGGTAGAGCAGTGTCTCTCCCGGTACCACGAGCATTTTCCTGTAGATATTGAGAGCCCTCAGATTCCCGTACCTGTGAGACGCTTCTTTGTAGTTCGTCTTCACAAACCCGTGAGACTTGAAAAGCCCTTCAGATCCCACGTTGTCTTGCTCTATGCTGGCATACGCCTCGCGCATGCCCAGCCCCGAGAAGTACGAAAGCGAGTGTTCCAGAAGCCGGGTCGCGACCTTTTTCCTTCTATGGTTCTTGGCCACGGCAATGTAGTACACATATCCTAGCGAATCATAGAGGGTCTTCAGCATGACCAGACCCACAGGCTGCCCGTCGGCTCTCGCTTCCGTGACCACTTCTACATTCATCAGTGTCTTCTTGGAGTGACTCAGATACCAGCCTTCGAAGCACTCTGCGAGCAGAGGCTGTAGCGATGCCCTATTCTCAATGGGGACTTCTCCTATCTGAAGGTCTTCGCCGAGAGTCGTCAGAGCTGGAACACCTTTCTTGCGTTCTCCGAGAGAATCCTTCTCCGGTCACGTGAATCGATTTCAAGCTTCATCACAAGGGAGATTGCCACGGCAGGATTGGTGACAGGGTAGTCACTCCCGAAGATCACCTTGTCGGCTCCACCCGCGAAATACACGGCCTTGCTCAACCTCTGTGCAAGGTGGTCGGTGTACTGCTCGACGTACTTGCTCCCGCCTGCGACCAGCCCCGAGATGTCGGCGTAGACGTTGGTGTGTTTGTAGATTAGTTCCGCGACATCATCTATCCATGGGTTGCCGAAGTGACACGCCACTATTTTCAGGTCGCTGCGCTCGTTCGCGAGAGCGTCCAGGGTCAAGGGGTGCGCATCAACGAGGCTCCCGGTCGCTTCGGCCGTGTCCCCGGTATGGAACATGACGGGGAGACCTTCTACCTCCGCAAAGTCAAACAGAGGCCCGAGGGCTGGATTGTCGGCTCGTGCTTCGCCATAGCCGAGCATGACTTTGAAGGCCTTGACGAGGTGGCTGTCTTGCTTGGCAAGCTTCACTATAGCCAGAACGCTCGCGGGTGAAGACCCGACGGTGAGCACTGGAAGAAGCCTTCCTTTACTCCTGGCACAGAGCCTCAAGACGTCCTCGTTTGGGAGGGGAACTCCCTTCCCTGCAATCGAGCTCAGGAGCAGCCCGAAGCCAATGCCGTTCAGCTTCATGAGACGAAGAAGTTCATCAAGATTGTAAGCAAACCCATTTTGGCGAGCGTAGGCTCGCAGTAGGTCGTCTTTCCGGTCAGAAAGATGGGTGTGCGCGTCGATGATTTCTGACACTGTCGATGTCAGATCGTGAATTGGCATAAATGTTTGCCTCTTCCGGCGCGGTCTGGGCTACGCGCACTTACGATTGAGGTGAATAATGTCGGCCGCCGCTTTAGCAGATGGTCGGCCGGACCTCTCTGATCAAGAGAGCAAGCGCCACCATCGGACAACGGCCGCGACCGTTAACGGGGGAAGCCCAATCACAGCTAACTTCGTCTGGCCAATCCAGATTGAAATGATGTTGTCGCTCCAGTGAAACCCAAACGGTTTTGAGGCCTCCTCATTCTATGTGTGGGCGTGAAAGTCGAGGAAGTCAGACTAGAGGTGCCCGCAGGAAGCCAAATGATTATTGGCCAGAGCCATTTCATCAAGACGGTAGAGGATCTCTATGAAACCTTAGCGACGTCAATGCCTGGGATCAAGTTTGGGGTCGCCTTCTGCGAGGCTTCCGGGAAGGCACTCGTCAGATACGACGGCTCGGACGATGAAGCCGTATCTACCGCCCGGAAGTTTGGGAGTCTCTTGGGGGCTGGGCACTGCTTCATAGTGGTTCTGAATGGAGCATTTCCCATCAACGTCCTCAACAGAATCAAGAACTTGGAGGAGGTTGCAAACATATTCTGCGCCACATCCAACCCGATAACAGTGATAGTCGCGGAGTCAGGAGAGGGCCGAGGCATCCTCGGGGTCATCGACGGAGTCTCGCCCAAGGGCTTAGAAACAGAGGCGGACAGGAAGGAGCGATACGAATTCCTCCGTAGGATAGGGTATAAGCGCTGACAGTGTCTTGTAATCGCGTGCCGTTGAACCTCCTGCGCATGACTGAATAGGCGGGACGAGTTGATGTGTCGTCAGAGCGAGCTTTCCCGAGCTCCCTAGGTTGTCCGAGTCTCCGCTGTAAGTGGCTTCGATTGTGGCGCTTCCCGAAGTCCCTGTGACCGTCACAGAGCATCTTCCTGCTTTCAACGCGCATGTCCTGGAGGAGAATGTGATGGTTCCACTTCCCGAGACCTTCGACCAAGTGATGGTTCCTGTGTGCGAGGGGTACCCACCGGCCACGGTCGCCGTGCAAGTGATCTTCGTGCTGATGGCGCACAATATGGTGGTGTGTGTGGTTGCCTTCGTGATGGTTAGTACGGTGGGCCCTGAACTGATCTGGTTGTTCGTGTCTCCCAGATAGGTCGCTATCATGGCGACTACTCCGGGCTTGTAGCCCGTCATCTTGACGGAACAGCTGCCCTTGGAGAGTGTGCACTTCTTGGCGACGAAGGAGACAGTCCCCGTACCCCCCTGTGACCAGATCACTGTGCCTGTAGGAGAGTAACCAGTCACCGTGGCCTTGCAGGTGACCTTCGTCGATGAGGCGGCCGGGACACTTGCCGAGCTGCAGGAGACCGAAGCATGCGTGGGTGCCCTCGTGACGGTGAGTCTTTCGCAGTTGCTGGTAGCGCCATCGTTGTTGACGTCGCCGGAATAGATAGCCTTCCAGCTATAGATACCCGCAGTACTGAAGGTGCGGGAGGCTGACATGGGAACGACTCCCTTAGCCACAGTGACTGCAGCGCCGACCTTCGTTGGAGTGCCTGAGCAGGCATCGCCCGAGAAGTACTCGTATGTGACGGTTCCTCCAGCCTGGCGGCTTCCCGTCAGCACGGCCGAGTCAGTAACAGACTTACCAACAAGGATTTCCAGATGAGACAGGGTTGTGGCGATAGATGGGGTGACCTTGACGGTGAGAGTAGTGAACGAAGTGATGGTGGTGGTGAGCGTAGCGCTATGGCCGCTGGTGGTGGTGAGCGTAGCGCTATGGCCGCTGGTGGTGGTGAGCGTAGCGCTATGGCCGCTGGTGGTGGTGAGCGTAGCGCTATGGCCGCTGGTGGTGGTGAGCGTAGCGCTATGGCCGCTGGTGGT
>Ga0326728_10002942_pt1 | contig 55038 bp, 45 predicted proteins | sample MB3enrmetagenome_FD_207602 | JGI IMG/M metagenome (GOLD analysis project Ga0326728, IMG submission 207602) | Lab enriched peat soil microbial communities from McLean, Ithaca, NY, United States - MB31MN | ecosystem: Environmental > Terrestrial > Soil > Wetlands > Peat | place: USA: New York... | reverse complement strand
CCATCCCCGGCGCCGGTCGGGCTACGCCCTCCCTCTGCCGGGGATGGACAAAACCAGAACCAAAAACTAACATGAACCCAGTTCCCGGACTAACTCATGGGTGGTACAGAAAAGTGAACCCGGTCATGGTATTTCGAACCCGGCGAGTGTGCGCCAACGGCGGGAATTTGAAAAGACCGAGTTTGTGCTTAAATTCGACACCTCATCCGGCTGCGCCACCTTCTCCCCAGCGCGGAGAAGGAAAATCAGCGTCAATCTGCGCAATCTGCGGATAACGACCAGTTGAGATTCGAGGGTTGACCGGAACGGCTCGTGGGTACGCTCGCCCCACCGTTTGTGTTTATCCGTGTCCATCCGTGGTTAAACCTTTTGCGCCTTGGCGTCCTGGCGGTAGAACTAATGCCCATTAACCAATGGCTTGAATTCCCGGCTGGCCCGTTCCATGATGTCCGAAATTCATGAAGCCCAGTGATTTTTCCGATGCGCGGGTATTGGTCACCGGCGGCGCTGGTTTCATCGGCAGCGCGCTGGTCTGGGCGCTCAACCGCCGCGGCTGCGACAACATCATCGTCTGCGACCGGCTCGGCACGGATGAACGCTGGCGCAATCTCACCCCGCTGCGTTTCGCCGATTACGTCGAGGCCGATGATTTGCTCGCGCGCCTCCAAAGCGGTGCTTTGGGGAAGTTCGATTTGATTCTGCACCTGGGCGCGTGCTCATCCACGACCGAGACCAACGCGAGTTTTCTCATCCGCAACAATTACGAATTCACCCGCGACCTCGCCGCCTGGGCGCTCGTGCAAAAGACGCGGTTTGTCTATGCGTCGTCCGCTGCTACCTATGGCGACGGTTCGGCGGGCATGGACGACGATGAAGACAAGCTGGACACGTTGCGGCCGTTGAACATATACGGCTATTCGAAGCACCTCTTTGATTTGCACGCCAAACGGACGGGATTTTTGAACCGCATGGTCGGCTTGAAATATTTCAACGTTTACGGCCCGAACGAGGGGCACAAGGGCGACATGCGGTCGCTCGTCCACAAATCCACGGCGCAGGTGCGGGCCGAAGGCGTCATCCGATTGTTCAAGAGTTATCGCAAAGAGTACAACGACGGTGAGCAAAAGCGCGATTTTCTGTACGTGAAAGACGCGGTAGCGATGACCCTGCATCTGGCGGCCAGCAAACGGGCCGGCGGTTTGTTCAACATCGGCTGCGGCAAAGCGCGGACGTGGCTGGATCTGGCGCACGCCGTTTTTGCGGCGTTGAAACGCAAACCGAAGATTGAATTCATCGAGATGCCGGAAGCCATCCGCGACAAATACCAGTATTTCACCGAGGCAAACCTGGCCCGCTTGCGCGCCGCCGGTTACACCGCGCCGGTCACGTCGCTGGAAGATGCCGTGAGCGATTACGTCCGCAATTATCTGGTGCCGGACAAACGGCTCGACCCGGCGGTGGCGTAAAATCCGTGGGAGCCGAGGTAACGAGGCTCTTATTTCCAGAATCAAAAACGCCTCCTCACGTCGGCGCCTACTTGATTTCAGCCAAATTTCACCGTCATGTAACTTGCCAGTTGCAAAGTTTTGTTGTCATCTTGGGCGGGAGTGAAATTGAAAATTACCATTTATTGCCTGCTGGCCTTTTTTGCCGTGACGTTGCGAACAATTGCCGCGCCGGAGAATTTTGATGCGACGTCTGAAGTTGTTGGCCATAACGCCAGCGGTCTGGAAACGCCCGTCAATCAGCGGGTCACGCCCGCCGGAACGCAAGTTGAACTCCCTCACATGCGACCCAACGCGCTGGCGTTGAGTCCGGACGGCAAATTGCTCGTGGCCGCCGGTTTGACAAATGAACAAACGATCGTCGTCATAAGCCCGGCAACCGGGAAAATCCTGCAACGCGTTCCTTTTCCGCGCGGGAAAGCGGAAGCGGAAAATGCCAGCGCGACGGGGATGCCGAAGTCGGACAAAACGGCGCAATTGAGCCTCACCGGCCTGACCTTTTCACCGGATGGCGCGCGAATTTACATGTCGAGCATCAGCGGCGACATCAAAGTTTTCGGCGTTGACGCGGATAAAAACGTTTCGCCATTGTTTTCCATCACGTTGCCGATGGTCAAAGCGTTTGACCGCACCAACGAGATTCCGACTGGCCTGGCCATTTCCGCCGACGGCAAAAAAATCTACGTCGCCGGCAATCTTTCCAACCGCCTCCTTGAATTGGACGCCACGAACGGCGCGCGGTTGCGAACCTGGGATGTCGGAGTAGCACCATTTGATGTGGTTCTTTGTAAAAATAAGGTTTACGTCAGCAATTGGGGTGGACGCCGATCGGATGTTGACAGCCTCACCGGACCCGCAGGACAAGGCACACGGGTGCGCGTGGATGCGCGCGGCATCGCCGACGAAGGCTCGGTGTCGGTGATTGACCTCGACTCAAAATCTGAAATCCGCAATCCAAAATGCGAAATGGTGGCCGGATTACGCGCCGGTGCGCTGGCGTTGTCGCCGAACGGGCGCTGGCTCGTCGTGGCCAACAGCGGTGACGACACCCTGAGTGTCATTGATACCCGCACTGACCACATCGTCGAAACCATCTGTGCCCGGCAAAATCCCGGCGACCCGTTCGGTGCGCAGCCCAACGCGCTTGCTTTCGACAAACGCGGCAAAACGCTTTTCGTCTGCAACGGCACGCAAAACGCCGTTGCGGTTTTCCAGTTCAAACCGGGCGCATCGAAATTGCTGGGACTCATTCCGGTCGGCTGGTTTCCATCCGCGATTGCTTTTGACTTACGCGACCGGCAAATCTGCGTCGCCAATCTCAAAGACATCGCAACCCAAACGCAAAAGCCAAAATCCGGGCTGGGCACCGGTGCCGGATTCAACACGCTGGAATACACCGGTTCGTTGTCGCTGGTTCCCGTTCCATCAAAGAAGGATTTGAAACAAATGACGCAGACCGCGCTGGCCGATTTGCGTTATCCCTTGCTTACGCAGGCCAAATTGCCGCCGCGGGAAAATCAACCGGCCGTACCCGTGCCGGAACGGGTTGGCGAGCCGAGCGTTTTCCAGCATGTCATTTATATCATCAAAGAGAATCGCACCTATGATCAGGTGCTCGGCGACGTGCCGGAAGGCGATGGAAATGCGGACTTGTGCGTGTTCGGCGAGCGCATCACACCGAATGAGCACAAACTTGTCCGCGAGTTTGCGCTGCTGGACAACACCTGTTGTTGCAGCATTTTGAGCGCCGACGGCCATAACTGGGCCGACAGCGCCATCGCGACGGATTATGTGGAGCGGGAATTCGCCGGCTGGGCGCGCAGCTATCCCAGCGGCGGGTTCGGCGAAGGTGGCCGGGATGCGTTGGCTTATTCGCCGGCAGGTTTCATCTGGAACGACGCGCTCGCGCACGGGAAAACCGTGGTGGATTTTGGCGAATTCACCACCGACAAGAAATTCTGGAAAAATTCCGGCAGCACCAACGTCACCTTTCTCGACACCTACTGCGATTTCATTGGCGGTGCCAATGCGACTGCCTATTCCTGCGAACCGGACATCGAGGCGCTGCGACCGTTCGTCGTGACGAATACCGTCGGTTGGGATTTAAGTGTGCCCGACGTGTTCCGCGCGGCGCAATTCACCAAAAGCCTGAAACAATTTGAAGCGACCGACAATCTGCCGAATCTCGTCATTCTCTGGCTGCCCAACGACCACACCAGCGCGACAAAGACAAATTTTCCCACGCCCGCCGCGATGGTAGCGGACAATGACCTCGCGATGGGCCAAGTCATCGAGGCCGTCAGCCACTCGAAATTCTGGACGAATACCTGCATTTTCGCGGTCGAGGATGATCCGCAAGACGGCTGGGACCACGTGAGCGGTTATCGCACGACAGCTTACGTTGCCAGCGCCTGGACGAAACGCGGCGCGGTCATCCACACGCAATACAATCAGACCAGCCTGTTGCGCACCATGGAACTCATGCTTGGCCTGCCGCCAATGAACCAGATGGATGCCACGGCCACGCCGATGTTCGATTGCTTCACCGATAGACCGGATTTCACACCGTTCGACGCCGTGACGAACAACGTGCCGCTTGACGAAATGAACCCGGCGCCAAAACAAATTTCCGATTCGCAGTTGCGCAAGGATGCTTACGCTTCGGCGCGCCTGCCGCTCGACAAGGAGGACCAGTGTCCCGAGGATTTGTTCAATCACATTCTTTGGCGCGCCATGAAAGGTTCACAGACTCCTTATCCGGTCTGGGCCGTGAAGACCGTGAATGATGATTGATAAACGGTTGGAGCCGCAATCGCGTCAGATTCTGAATCCGCAGATTTTGCCGATTAAAACTTCGATTATTTTCCTCCGGATGCCGCGGGAAATGTCTTCCGTTCCAGCACACCAACAACCGTACCAGGAATTGTCAACTGCACATAAACGTTGGTCGGGCTGGCCAACCAGGCATTCATGGCCTGAGCCTGGGCTGAAGTGTACGTCCCTGGTAACACGAAGATTGCCGGCGGGTGGGTTTCCAATTCCGCTTCGCACCCCGACTCCTGAAAAAATCCCCGCCGGGATGGCCCCGCCAAATCCGGCAGGAATTGCTCCAATCCGTCACGACCGTCCTCCATCTGGTCCGCAACCACCTTGAAGAAAGTGTCCCGGCGGAAAACCGGATGCAAATCGAGGCTGGCCACCACGAAGCCATCGGGCGGGACCTGCTGAAGAACCCACTCCATCGCAGCATCCTGGGTCCGGCGATCCATTCCGCCGCCATTGGGGTCGGTCGGGCCGGTGCGCGCCAGTCCCAGGACGACGACCAGCAGGACGCCGACCGCGATGGCGGCTTGAAAACGCGGGCGCAGCCGGGTTATCAGCGCCGGCAGTGAACGCGCCGGCAAGGCGGCCGCCAGCAGCAACCACGACACGGCGTATTGTTTCCACGGCCGGGTGGTGGTGAACAGATTGAGCACCAGGAAAATGAAGATCGCGCTGATAAACAGTCCGGGCCGGCGGTGTTGTCGCTGGAAGAGCACCACACAGCCGATCAATCCAACCAGACTGTAGGCCAGCCAGACCGGAGAATGGATCAGCACATGAACCAGGCCGAGTCCGAAAACATGGTTCCGCTCCACCCTGGCGTTGTAGGTCACGACCATGCGCCAGGCGTCACCGAGTGAGATACCGATTCCCTTCATAACCAACATGCCGCCGAGAATGGCCGCCAGAAATCCCGTGACCAATGCCAGCGCCAGCGGCCAGATTTGCTTGAGCTGGCGGAAATAAAGCGTCAGCGCAACGGCGCCCAGAACAAACGGAAAAAGTTCATATTTTGTGTTGATGAGCAGGGCGGCGCCGATGCCCAGTCCGCTCAGGGCTGCCGTCGCAACTCCACCCAAACCCCGAAGCCGGAGATAAGCCAGAAGGGAAAAGAGCAGTGCGTTGGCAAATGCGTCCGGCCGGAACTCAATCAGGAAGTGCATCGTGAGCGGGTTGAATACGACCAATCCGAAGCAAACGATGGCCCAAATCCGCTCCCGGGGTTGCAATTCCGCGCAGATTAACGTGCCGAGAGCAGTAATGAATACAAGGTTGAGCACCAGCGCCAACCCGCGAAGCACCAGCAGCGCGTTCGGACTGGCGGGCAGAATCCACATCAGCGGCGACAGCAGAATCCAGAGAAACGGAAAATGATTGGCCGCAAAATCACGATACGGGACCTCGCCGATGGAGACCAGCCAGGCCAGGTGAGCATGACTGAGTTCGTCGTAGTTGTAATTGCGGACAAAGACGAGACGGACCAGCACAGCGAGACCGAGCAAACCGGCCAGAATGACGCCGGCATTGCGGATGAAACGGGCAGCACGATTTTCTGAGGCCTCGACCATCGCCGGTTTCTATTTGCCGGAGGGAACCAAAGCAAGCACAAACCCTCAATCTTCCGCGAACAGGTATTCCAAATCGGTGGTCGTGAGGCTGCGGGCGAGAATTTCAAACTGCGAGTTTTAGCCGGGATTCGATGCCCAAGTCCTCGCAGATCGCTTTCGTGATTGCGAATAAATTGCGCGTGGTGGGATTACCATGACGACTCAACATGCGGTGCAATGCCTTCTCACCAAAGCCGGTCTGTCGCGACAATTCCTTGAAAGTGATGTTGGCATGAACAAGATCGCGCAGCATCGAAAGCCCTTCCTCAATTTCTCCTTCCATTAACGCATTAACCGCCTCGGCATACAACGCTCGCGCAAACTTCGGATCACGTTTGATCCGAGCTAGAACCGTTTGTTTATATTCTCGCGTCAGAGCCATGTTAATTCTTTGACTGTTTGTATCTCTTCCAGCGTTCAATTGCTGCGGCGATGTCAGCGGCTTGCCGTCGTTTACTTCCGCCACCCAGTAAAATGATGATTGTTTTGCCGTCGCGTCCGAAAGGTACACCCGGTAACCGGGACCAAAATCCATTTTTAATTCAAATATGCCTTCTTGAAGTGACTTAACTGCTCCAAAATTTCCTGCCTCAAGTCGGCGAATGTATTTGTCAACGCGCGCGGCGGTTACAGCATCCAGTGAGTTAAACCATTCTGCAAAAGGTGAACGTCCATTTTCGATATATTCTTTGACTTCAACCTGTGGATCCATAAGTCCTTTCTATATTGGTCTGTTTGCATATCGTGTCCTTTCCTTTTTTTATTGTTTTCTTTGCTTGCTTCGTTTTCTTCGTTTGCTTTTGTGGCTTCATTGCCACTATAGACTATAGTAGCATTTATGTTACCATTGTCAAATGGTAATTTTCGCCCGATTTTACACAATATTTCCTCTCAATCCTCCGCGAACAGGTATTCCAAATCGGTGGTCGTGAGGCTGCGGGCGAAACCTTCCTCGCCCAGCACGTCGGCGATTGTCTGCGCCTTGCTCTGTTGCAGCTCCCAGATTTTTTCCTCGACCGTGCCGGGAGCGATGAGCCGATACGCGTTCACCGTCTGCGTCTGGCCGATGCGGTGCGAGCGGTCAATCGCCTGCGCTTCCACCGCGGGGTTCCACCACGGGTCGTACAGCACCACGTAGCTGGCGTTGGTCAGATTCAGACCGGTTCCCGCCGCGCGCAGGCTCAGCAAAAACACGCCGGGATTGGTGTCGGTCTGGAACGCGTTGACGACCTGCTGCCGGTCCTTGGTCTGGCCGGTAAGCACATGCGTGGCAATCTGCCGGTCGTGACATTCCTTTTCGAGCAGGTTCAACATCTGCACAAACTGGCTGAAGACCAAAACTTTCTGTCCCTCGGCCACCAGCGGGTCGAGCAGTTCAAACAGCGTTTCGGTCTTGCCGGACGCGGTGTCGCTGCCCACCAGCCGCGGATGGCAGCAAATCTGGCGCAACCGTGTGAGCGCGGCCAGCACGTGCATTTTGCTCTTGTTGAGGCCCTGCTCCGCCACCGCCTGCATGATCTGGTCGCGGCTGCGGCGCAATTCGGCCAGGTACAGTTTCCGTTGCTCGTCACCAAGCGGGCAATCGCGGCGCTGTTCGATGCGGTCCGGCAAATCCTTCGCCACGTGCTTCTTCAGGCGGCGCAGCAACAACGGACGCAGCCGGGCCGAGAGCCGTTTGCGCGCGATGCGCTGGACAGATTCGGTCTTGCCGTTGCGCGGCGGCGGTTCCGCCGGCGCGGTTTCGTCAACAACCTGGTTGCGCGGTTCGTAGATTTCGAGAAATTGTTCCTGATTGCCGAGGTAGCCGGGCTGGATGAAATCCACGATGCTCCACAAATCCAGCAGCCGGTTTTCCAGCGGCGTGCCGGTGAGCGCCAGGCGGTATTCGGACCTGAGCTGCTTGACCGATTGCGTGACCTGCGCACCGGGATTTTTGATGAATTGCGCCTCGTCCAGAATCACCGCGCGGAACGCGAATTTTTGCAGCTCCTCCAGATCGCGCCGCAGCAGCGCGTAATTGGTCACAATCAAATCGTGCTCCGGAATCTGTTTCCGCAAATTGTGCCGCGCCTGGCCGCTTTCCAGCACGAGCACCTCCAAACCCGGGGTGAACCGTTCCGCTTCGCGCCGCCAGTTGTGTAATACGGACGCCGGACAGATGACGAGCGACGGTTTGGGGTTCTTTCCGTTGCGTTCCTTGAGCCACGCCAGCCACGCCAGCGCCTGCAAGGTTTTGCCCAGCCCCATGTCGTCGGCCAGAATGCCGCCCAGCTTGATCTGGGCGAGATGACAGAGGAAATCGTAGCCGTCCTTTTGGTACGGGCGCATCTCGGCCTGCAGTCCGGCGGGCAATTTCACCGAGGGGACACCCTTGAAATCGCGCACGCGTTCGCGCAAAGCCCCGGCTTCCGGCGAATCGGCAAAGCGCGTCAGCTCGCTTTCGTCCAGATGCGCAACGTGCTCCATGCCGACCTTTTGCGGCACGGCGATGAGACCGTCCACGCCCATCTCGGCCATGGCCTCGTGCGCACCCTGCACGGCGTTCACGTCGAGTTCCACCCAGCCGGAATTCGGCAGTTTGACGAAGCGGCTGGTCGCGGCGGCGAGCCGTTCGAGGTCCGCCTTGGACAATTTAAGTCCCTCGGCCTCCCATTCGGCGGACACGGCCAGCCAGTCAATGCCGCTGCCCTTGACGATGAGCCGCGGTTTGAGCTGGCGGGGTTGCAGAAAGAGGCGGTGAAACGCCGGGTTGCCGAGGAATTCCGCCTCAGTCGGACGTTGCGCCCACACGGCGGCCAGCGTGCCGAGAAAATTTTCGTTCGCGTCGCCAATCCACAGACCGGGTTCGGGCGCAAACCAGTCCAATTTGCGCAGCCATTGAATCGCCGGTTCCAGTCGCGGGTCGTCGAGAATTTCCGGTTTGTCCGCCGGACGCTTTTTCGGCTCATTCGGCACCCATTCGTGGCCGTTCCAGAACCAGACGCTGTGGTCGCGGAGGCTTTTGGCCAGCAGCCGCAACCGCACCGTGTCGTCCAGCAGCTCGAATACGAATTGCGGTTTGGCCGGATGGGCAATGCAAAGCTGTTCCCAATCCACGCCGTGCGACGATTGCGACTTGCGCAGATGCAACAGCAGGCGATGGCTGAGCTTGCGCACCGGCACGGACGGCTTCTGGGCCAGGTATTTCAGCACCGGCGGCGGCGGCGCGTTGCGGAGCAGGTAAAACGTGTCGTTGACCAACACCAGCGGCGGTTGCCGGTTGAAAAATTTAGCGGCGGCGATGGAATGGATTTCGCCGCCGGGCAATTCCAGCCGGTGGGTGAACGACAATTCCTTGTCGCCGTTGTCGAGGTGCGGCGTGAGCGCGGCAATCTGGCCATGGAAATGGAGCGGCTTGCCGTCGCATTCCAGGCGGGCCGAATGCCCCCAGCGCGCCAGCCATTGGAGCAGTTCGGCGTCGGACAAAACCAGCGTGTCGGCGTCCCGCGAGGCGGAATTGCGGTTGTTGTCGGCAAGCCACTGGATGAACTCCCAGTCGGCGGTTGAAAACAATTCCTGCTCGTGCGTGGCACGGACGACCAGGTCGATCAACTCGCGCAGCGTGCGTGCCTTTTCGCCGGTGCGCGGGCGCAGCAACAGAAACTGGACGGCCAGACGGTAGCGCGACGGTTCTTCCTCGTCCGGTTGGACGCGGCAGACGACGCGCAGCGTGGCGCGGGGTGTGTCGAGCAGCGGCAGAGACGGCGGCGAGAGCCAGTTTTCGAGTTCCTTGACCAGATTCTGTTCCTTCTCGGTTTCCTCAGCGCGGGCGAAACGGTCGAGGCTGGCGTACGTCTGTAATTCGGGCGGCACGGACCGTTTGGCGCGGAGGAACAGGAACGCAAGTTCCTCCAGCCGCGCCTTGCCCTGGGCGTTTAACAGGCGCGGCCACCAGTGCGTGTCGGGAAAGTCACGGCGCGACAGCGACAGTTTCTCAAAATAATCCTCGAGCAACAGCCATGACCGCTGCGAATCGGGGCAGGTGGCGAAGCTTTTTAAAATGTCCTCGCGACCGTTGACGGTGGCTTTTGAATCTGAAAGTTCCCGTCGCAAATCGGCAAACGCGCCGTAGGTTTGCGACAGCACTTTGTTGTGCGCGTCGTACTTCGTCGTACCCGTTCCGTTTCTGACTGAAATTTTCGACATCTGAAAAAACTTAGACCAGTATTTCGTCATACGCGGCAATCCGGGTCAATCAGAAAGCAAAGAAAATTTTGCACCGCCCGACGGCAACGCGTTGACATGTGGCTGGCGGCGGCTATAATGGAAAACTTTATGAACCGCAATCCGCATGTGGCCGTCGTCGGGGCGACCGGCGCCGTCGGCATCGAAATGATTAAAACGCTGGAAAAACGGAATTTTCCGGTGGGCAAACTGACTTTGCTGGCTTCGGCCCGTTCCGCCGGCAAGAAGCTCAAATTTCGCGGCCAGGACATCGCGGTCAAGGAATTGACCAAAGATTCCTTCAGCGGCATCGACATCGCCTTGTTCAGCGCCGGCGGGAGCATTTCCAGGGAATTCGCGCCCCTCGCGGCCAAGGCCGGCTGCGTGGTGGTGGACAATTCGAGCGCGTTCCGCATGGACGACGCGGTACCACTGGTCGTGCCGGAAATCAACGCCGCCGATGTGAAGCAACACAAAGGCATCATCGCCAATCCCAATTGCACCACGGCCATCACGCTCATGGCGCTGTATCCGCTGCACCAGGCGTTCGGCGTAAAACGGATTTTTGCCTCCAGCTACCAGGCCGTGTCCGGCACCGGCGCCAAGGCCATCGAAGAATTGAAACGGCAGGTGGGCGAAATTGTCGCCGGCAAGCCGGTGACGAAGGAAGTCTATCCGCACCAGATTGCGTTCAACGTGCTGCCGCACGTGGATTCATTCCTGCCGACGGGTTACACCAAGGAAGAAATGAAGATGGAAAACGAAGGCCGCAAAATCATGCATCATCCGGCGTTCAAGGCGAGCGTCACGTGCGTGCGCGTGCCGGTCTATCGTTCCCATTCCATCGCCGTCAGTGCGGAATTTGAGAAGCCGGTGAGCGTGGACGCCGCGCGCGCCGTTTTGAAAAAGGCCCCAGGGATTGATCTCGTGGACGACCCGGAGAATAAAAAATATCCGATGCCGCTGTTCACCTCGGAAAAATACAACTGTGAAGTCGGCCGCATCCGGAAGGACTGTGCGCTGGACAACGGGCTGTGTTTCTGGGTGAGCGGCGATCAGCTGCTCAAAGGCGCGGCGCTCAACGCGGTGCAGATTGCGGAAGAGTTGTTGAAATAACCGCCAAGCCGCCAAGAACGCCAAGTCGAATTGATTTTGAAAACTTTGGTTTTCTTTGCGCCTTGGCGGTTTTATTTTACGGCTTGGCCGGTTCCCTGGTGAAGGCAACGAGGGATTTGATTTTGGCTTCGGCGGCGGCGTCACGCACTTTCACAATTTTCCCCCACGGCGCCTTTTCGTCGGCGTTGATGGCCAGGACCAGTTGCGGATTTTTGGCCACCTCCTTCAGCAGTTCAGCCCGGAGCTCGTCAAAGGTTTTTTTCTCCTTTTCCAGATAATAATTTCCATCGGGGTCGATGCTGACCACCAACGGCGGGTTTTCATTCGCGCCGGCCTTTTGGCCTTGCGAGGACTCGGGAATGGCGAGCTTCAACGCCGATTGTTGTTTGAAGGTGGTCGTCACCATCAGAAAAATCAGCAGCACGATGAGCACGTCCACCAGGGCGACGATGATGACCGCCGGTGCACTTCGCCGTTTATGAAGCAGGAACCGCATTTATCTATTTCCGGGTATCTCGGGCGGCCCGGATTTTCCGCCGGCGGCCGGGCTGGGGCGAACCGGAGCGTCGGACACGAAAGGCGATGGACGTTCCGGAACCTGAGAATTTGATTCGCTGTATTGCCGCCGGATGAAGTCGTCACAGAGCGCCTCCATTTCCACGGCGAACACCTCGACTTTTTTGCTGAAATAACTCCAGGCGATGAGTGACGGAATGGCGATGAGCAAACCCGTCAGGGTCGCGTTCAAAATCAGCGCAATGCCCTTGGCCAGCCGAGCGGCGTCGTTCAGGCCGGTAAGCCCGATGTCGCCGAACAGCGTCATCATGCCCGCGATGGTGCCGACCAGGCCGAGCAGCGGCGCGATGCCGACGATGATTTCGAGCACGACCAGGCCGCGTTCGAGCCGGACGATTTCATGGCGCGCGGCGGTTTGCAACGCGTCCACGTTGTCCGCCTTCGGCCAGTCGAGATGGTCGGCAGCCAGCAACAGCAGGCGTCCGAGCGGCGACGGTTTTTGTTCGCACGCCCGGCGGAGCGCCTTCACGTGGTCGCGGGTTTTGCAGGCCGAGAGCGTATCGGTAATTTGCGGCGGCACGACCTTGCTCCAGCGCAGGGCCAGCGCGCGTTCCACGATGAACGCCAGTCCGACCACCGAAGTCAGTCCCAACATGATGTAAACCGGTATTTCCATAAATTTTTCGTCCGTCACCGCCAGTCGCGGTCAATAATAATAAAAGGTGAACGTGATTTCCCGATAATTTTCGCCGATGATCCGCCGCATATCCGATGGCCACGTCGCGTAGGGCGCCGGATCCATCACCGCCTTCTGGCAAACGTAACCCAACAAGTCCCCCACCGTGTTGTCCATAACCTTCATATCGGCAATGCTGCCGTCGTAATTCAAGTGAAATTGCAGAACCACCTTGCCGCTGCGATCCATGGCAAACTGCCGGCTGTCCAGCAAATCATACCAGCGCTGCTGCACGGCGGCGATAAATTTGGCATCGTAATCGCCAAACAGCGTGGCCTTCACATCGAGCGACGATACCAGCGCCGCATGCCGCGTTCCGCCCTCCTGTTTCATTTGCAGGCCGGGCATCTGGTGCGTTTGTTGCGCGAGCGCCTGTTTGATGGTGCGCGGTCGCGATTGGTCCGGCGACGAGGAATTATCCGGCTTGATTAATCTGGTATTGCCCGGCTGGATGGCCAGTTGGGACGAGTCCGCCGGTTTGGACGGCCGGGCGGGGGGAGCCGGCTGCAATTTGTTGAAGTTGGGTCGCGGCACGTTTTCGGTTTTCGCGACCTCGGTTTGTTTGCCGTTCAACTGCGGGAGGTTCTTGTCGCTTTTCGTCGGGCCGGCGGCGCGGGAATTCTGACTGGAATAATATTTCGTGTTCGGGGGCGGTTCGGGCGCCGGCTGCGCCACTTCCACGAAAACCAGCTGTTCCGGGTTGTATTTGGGTGGCGGCACCGGCACGACTTTCATAATGGCCAGCCGGGACAACCACGCCGGCCAATGCCATTGTTGCCACCAGCCGAATTCCCTGCCCGCTTCATACCCGCCCCACCCCAGCAAATGCAACGCGAGGGACAGCACCAGCGCCAGACCCAGCCGCCGCAATTCCGGGCGGCCGAGCCGCAAAGAATCAAATCGTGCGCCGACATCGGTCATGTTGGGAAAGCTTGCCTCAGGCGGGCGGGACCGGCAACTGTCTTTACCGTGGCGCGGGGGCGTTGGTGGCAGCGTTGGGGGAAACCGCCGCGGGCGGCAAATTGGTTTCCGCCGGCATCCCCAGTTGCGAACGGATGACGGCCCGCGCGGCATAGGGCAGGCCCCGTTGCGGGTCCAGCAATTGGTTGAGCACAGTGCGATTGAGGTCGGCAAACGGCGGCAGGCCTATGCGCGTCAGATTGCTTTTCTCGTCGGAAATTCTAGCCGTGAAATGCTCATAAATTTTCGTGGCGAGCAGTTTGAATCCGGCATAACGCTCGTCGTGCCCCAGGGCCAGTTCATAATAGGCCCGCGCGAGCATGCCTTCCACCACCGCCGTCGTGCGCTCCTGCGACAAATCGCCGATTTCCGATTGCACCCGGGCCACGGCGTATTCGTCCAGCGTGAGGGTGCGTGGAAGGGACGTGGAATCGTTGTCGAGGATGGGTTTGTCGGGATATTTTTGGCTCAGCAGGCGGTACCATTTTGCCGCCTCGGCCACGCGATTGTTCTCGTAAAGGAAATAAACCGCATCGCGAAGAAAGTTCCGGTATCCGATGGCGATGTATTCACGGTTCGTCTGATCCTCCTGCATCTGCGTTTCATAGGTCTCGTTGACCTTGGGAATCAGGTCGAGGTTCGGGCCCAGCGCATAGGTGCGGGTGAAGGGGTCGGTGAGAATCCGCCCGTGATGAAAAGCCTGGAGCATGGATTGGTAGATGATACGGCGCAGGTTGATCAAATCGCCCTCCTTCACCTGGTCGGGATTTTCCCGGGCCTTTTCCAGACCCAGGGCGCCCCAATAAATCGCGTGCGCTTCGGGCAACCGCCAGTCCAGCGGGCCGTACCGGGTGTTGACCTTTTCCGCAAACACCGGGTCGATTTTGTATTTTTCGCGGAGCAGCGCGGCGTTAGTGCTTTGCGGCTGGAGCAGCTCGGAAAAATTCGTCCCTTCCGGACCAAAGAACGGCGTCATCTCCCTGGCCCATTCCTGTTTGTAATACACATTCGCATCGTCAAGGTTCTGGCCCATTTTATGTTGATAGAACCAGGCCAATTCGCGGTACATCAGCACATCGTCAGGATTGTAACGCAGGCCGTCATCGCGCAGCAGATCAATGCCCCGCTCCACCCAGCGCCACCGATCGGAAAAATCCTTGAACTTGATGGAAATGTTGTAGGCCATGTTCCACGCCTGAAACAGCCAGACCGGCGTGAAATGCGGCTCGAGGTCCGTGATCCAATTTGCCAGTTGCGCCGCCTCGAAATACTTGTCGTCCACTTGCAGGTTGTTGGAGCGAATCCAGAGATAATTCGAAATCAGGCCGCGGAACCCGCCGAGGGCCACCGTGGTGAACGCCAGCATCGGCGGCGCATTTTCCAGCGTTGCCGCATGCGTCAAACCCAGCCGGGCGCGATCGCCGTTCATCGACTTCTGCACCCGGCCGGAGCCGAAGAGCAACGCCACCGCCAGCAGCAGCAGGAGAATTTTTTTAACGCGGGTGTTCATTGGGTTCCCTGCGCCGTCGCCAGTTCGCGCCGGTTGAACAGCAGGATGCCGATGACCCCGGTAATTCCGCCCAACAACAGGACGATCTGGGCGAAAGCCCGGCCGAGTTCACCCCAGGAAATGCTGCGGCCGGTGCTCAAGGCATCAATCGGCGAAAAATTCTCCACCAGCCCGATGACCGCCAAACAACCTTTGAAAAACGGGATCAGCACCATGTCCGCGCCCGAATGACCCATGACGCCGGTTTCCTCGTTGCCGGCTGCGACGGTGCCCGCCTCCACCGCCCCCGCCAGCGTGCCGCTGGAGAGGCCAATCATCAGAATCGCCAGGGAAAAAAACGCCGCGACGGGAAAGGTCAGGAAGCTTGCCGCCGTCAATCCCAACGCCGCCAGCAGCGCCAGCCAGCAGAAGATGATTCCCAACCCGCGCGCATAATTCAGGGTGAAACCGCCCTGGGGATACAACACTTCCATGCCTTCATCGAGCGGGAACAATAATACCGTGTCGTTGGAGTTCACAAAAACAATGGTCAGCACCCCCTTGTCGTCGAACAGATTGGGCGGAATCTGGAATTCGTGGAACGTGTTCGCCGCGAGGCTCATCGGCTCGCTGCGCCAGAACCCGGTGGTTCCCGGCACACCGACCTGCCACAAAGCGGTGTAAGTCACGGACGAATTCCCCTGCGCCGAATTGAATTTCACGCGCAGTTGCAGCGGCTTGTCCTTGAGAAAATTCTTTGCGTAACCGAGGTCAATCTGCCACTGGCGCGAATAGCCCGGCGGCACCAGTTGGAAATCCGCCGCGAGCTGCGCGCGAATCTGCCGGCGCAATTCGGGCACGTCCGACTTGTCCACCGGACCGCTCTTCAAACGGTCCTGAAAAACGCGTTCCGCAGCGGCGTCAATTTCCGCATTGACGTCTTTTTCCCTGGCCGACCCGCGCGCCACCAACACCTGCTCGCGCAAGGCCACTTGTTCCGCCGCCGGCAACTTCGTCGCCCGCCACTGCAACAGGCCATCGACACACCCGCCCGACAGTGCCAGCAGCACCGCGTTCAACGAGACAATGCCCAGCCATTTGCCCAGCCAGATTTGCCAGCGCCCGACGGGTTTGGTCGCCACCATCTGAATTTGACAATCCTCGATGTCGCGCGCCAGCGTGCCGCACGCCAGCCAGAGGGTCGAAATCCCGAGCAACCCCGTGATGGCGCTCAACGTGTAAGTCAGCAGAATCTGGGTGAACCCGCGCGCCGTGCCGTCGTCCTGAATCATCAATGGCAGACCCACCACCGACGCCAACAACAGCCCCGCTATCACCAGGAACAACCGGAACCGGAAGGCGGCTTTCCAGGTCAACCAGGCAATGGCGAACAATCTTTGCATCGGTAAATCGTACTCGGCTTCACTCCCGGCGCCGGACTAGGGCTTCTTCCCCAGCAGCAACGACAATTTTTCGTCCGCCTTCGACAAATCCACCGGCTTTTCCTCTGCCGCCGGTTTGGGTTTGTCCGGCTTCGGCGACGGTTCGGCGGCTTTTGTCAGAGCTTCCAGTTTTTTGTCGTCCACTTTCGGCGCGGCGGACACCGGTGACGGAGACGGGACCACCGGCTGGGCGGCCGACGGCAAGGTTAATCGCTCCAGAACTTTCTCGGCCGGCGGTCTTTCTTCCATGCCGGCGCGCAGATAAGCCGCCACCCGGGCGCCGGAAGTGGCGCCGGAAGTTTCCGCCGCCGTCCGGCGGGCCTTTTGCACCACGTCGAGAAAATAGCTCTCCAAATTCTGCGTCGGCGTGTCAATTCTGACTTTGTCGGCGGCCACGTCCTTGCGAATGATTTCCAACACGCGCTCCATGGTTTCCCGCGGCAACGCGGGCGTGGTGATCCGAATCGCGTCCGGCGTAGTCAACAATTCCTTGAGCGTGCCCATCGCCTGGATTTTACCGCCGTAATAAATCACCACCCGGTCGCACACGTCCTCGACGTCGGCCAGCAGGTGGCTGCTCAAAATGACCGTTTTGCCGCGCCGCGCCAGCGCCAGAATCAAATCTTTCACTTCCCGGCAGCCGATGGGGTCCAGCCCGGACGTCGGTTCATCAAGGATGACCAGGTCCGGATCGTTGATGAGCGCCTGGGCCAGGCCGATGCGGCGTTGCATACCCTTGGAAAATTCGCCCACGGAACGCAGGTGGACCTGGCTCAAACCAACCATTTCCAGCAATTGTTCAATCCGGCTGTCGCGTTCGCTTTTGTCCAGGTGAAAAAGGTTCCCGAAAAAATCGAGCGTCTCGCGCGAATTGAGGTAGCGGTAAAGATACGATTCCTCCGGCAGATAACCGATGCGCGATTTCGTCTGCACGTGGCGCGGCGAATGGCCGAAGACCTCGATGTGACCCTTCGTCGGGTAAAGCAAACCGAGCAGGAGCTTGACCGTGGTGGATTTGCCGGAACCGTTCGGGCCAAGCAGGCCGAATACCTCGCCGCGCCGCACGTCGAAATCCACATTGTCCACCGCGCGGGCTTTGGGCCGGTTCCAGAAATCCTTGAACACCTTCGTCAGGCCGCGAACCGAAACCACCGTTTCGGCGGACGGCAAATGGCGGGTTGCGGATTGGGGATTTAATTCGGCAACGGGCATAAATCAGACAAGCGGACGGTTACGCCATCTTCGGCGTCAGTTGGCCGGTGGCCGGGCGTTCCGGCTCTTCCGTTTCGGGATGGAAATGTTCCAGTTCCTCGCCTTTGCGTACCAGCCGCGCGCTATTGAAAATCACAATCAGCGAGCCGACGTTGTGCAGGATGGCCGCGGGAATCGGGCCGATGTAACCCAGCGACGTCACCGTCAAACCGACGACAATGAACAGCACGCCGAACAGGAAATTCTGGTTGATGACCGCGCGGGTGCTGCGCGAGAGCTTCACCAGGAACGGCAACCGGCGCAGGTCGTTGTTCATCAGCGCAATCGTCGCGCTGTGAATGGCCACTTCGCTGCCCGCGGCGCCCATCGCAATGCCGATGTCGCCCGCCGCCAGCGCCGGCGCGTCGTTCACGCCGTCCCCGACCACCGCCACGCGATAGCCTTTCGCCTTCACGCTGCGCACAAATTCCACCTTGTTCTGCGGCAGGCATTCGCCGCGGGCTTCTTCACAGCCGATTTCCGCCGCCACGCGCGTCGCCACCGCCTGGCGGTCGCCGCTGATCATCGCCACCCGGCGCACACCGGCTTCCTTCAATTCGGCGAGGGATTCCTTCGCCTCGGCTCGGGTCTGGTCCTGGAGGCCGATCCAGCCGATGCATTGGCCGTCGCGCGCCACAAAAATCAGGCTCCAGCCCTCGGTTTCGTTCAGGTCAACGGATTTTTCAAACTGGCTGTCCACGCCGTTGTCCTTGAGCCACTGTGCCCGGCCCACCAGAACTTTGGCGCCGCCCACCTCGGCCTTCACGCCGCGTCCGGCGGTCTCGGCAAAATTCTGCGGCTCGGACAGCGGCACGCCGGCTTCGCCCGCAATCTGCGCGAGCGCCTTGGCCGTCGGATGGTTGCTGTATTTTTCCGCCGTTGCCGCCACCCGCAGCAATTCCGCCGGCTTGATTTCGCCGAGGGGCGCGAGCCGGCTCACGGCCAGTTCGCCGGTGGTGAGCGTGCCGGTTTTGTCGAAGATGAAGGCGTTGATTTGGGCCGCGGCTTCGATATCGGCCACATTCTTGATCAAAATTCCCAGCCGCGCGGCGGCGGACAACGCGGCCACCATCGCGGTGGGCGTCGCCAGAATGAACGCGCACGGGCAGGACACGACGAACACGGCGATGACGCGGTTCAAATCGTGCGTGAACGCCCAGACCAGCGCGCCGATCACCAGCACCAGCGGCGTGTAAAAACCCATGTACTGGTCCACGATTTTCATGATAGGCAGCTTGGTTTTTTCCGCGGCCAGAATGAGGTCGCGTACCCGGCCCAGCGTCGTGTCTTCGCCGGCGCGGCTGACTTTGATTTCCAGAACGCCTGTCAGATTTTGCGTGCCGGCGAAAACTTCGTCGCCGGACTTTTTGTCCGCCGGCAGCGATTCGCCGGTGATGGTGGCCTGGTTGAACGAGCCTTGCCCGCTGACGATGACGCCGTCCGCCGCGACATTGTCGCCGGGACGAATGCGAATCACGTCGCCGACGGCGAGTTCACTGGCGGCCACCTCCTCCTCGGTGCCGTCTTTTTTGATGCGGCGCGCCTTGGTGGGGGTAAGTTTGATGAGCAATTCGATGGAAGCGCGCGCGCCCTCGGCGGTGCGGGTTTCGATGATTTCGCCCATGAGCATGAAAAAGGCGACGATGCCGGCGGTCTTGTAATTGCCGGACGCAAACGCGGCGAGCACGGCGATGGCCACCAGTTCATTGATGCTGAGCCGGCCAATGCGTAAATCCTTGATGGCGGTGACGACGATCGGGTAGCCGAGCACGAGGGAACCGAGGCACGCGCTGGCGCTGGCCACGCCGCTGCCCTGGGTGAACAGCGCATCCACCACGTACGCGTTGACGACGAGCACGACGCCGACGACGGCCTGCCAGAGATGCGCCACCGAATGTTCGTGGTCGTGGCCGCACCCGCATTCCGGCCCGTGTTCATGCTCATGCCGGCCTAGTAGCGACATAACTTGCATAAAATTCTCAATTCATTTTCTACGGACTGCCCGGCGATTTCGGCCCCGGCGGTTCGCGATTCAACATTAACCTCACTTCGATCGGTTCGCCATTGGCGGTGGTCGGCAAGAAGGCCTTGAAATTGGCATTGGTCATCGCCTGGCCCACCACCTGCACCAGCTTCTGCTGTTCGAACAGGGCCGGATTGATGAGATAATTCGGCAACAGGGCGCTGAAGGCCTTGGCGTCGGCCTGAACGGATTGCACGTAGCGGGTGCGGGCGCTCCGGGCCTCGCTGATGCCGGCCGCCCCTTGCGCGGCCGCGCTGTTGGTAACCTGATTTTCGTAACTGTGCGCGTCGTCGAGGAGTTTGTTACGGTTCTGCTCCGCCTCGGTAACCTGGTCGAAAATCGCCTTCAATTGCCGGGGCGGAACGATGTCGTCCAGGACACAGTGGTCAATGGCGATGCCGAGCCGTTCCTGCTCCACGAGCCGGTCGGCCCGTTGGAGAACGTCGTCCTGGAACGCAGCCCGTTCATTATACAGCGCGTCATCCACCTGGAAATGCGCGGCGGTGTAGAACACGGCGTTATCGAGCGCATTCTGGATGGCGTTGGACGCCGAGGTGAAGCTGAAGACGTAGCGGATGGGGTCGTCCACGTGATAATACAATGTGGCCCGGGCGTGGATGATGTTACGGTCGGCCGTAAGGAGGTAACCATCCATTGCCGGATTCAGCGTTGCGCTGGCCGGCGGGGCGATACCGGTGGTTTTGTAGGCAATTTCCTGTTCCCGCGTCATGTAATACCAGCCGACGGTGGAACTGACCATTTGCACTTCCGTAATGGGAATTCGCACCACCTCATCGATGGGATAAGGAAACGACCAGTGCAATCCCGGACCGAGCAAAGCCTGCTGTCCCTGCCCCACGGCTTTGCCGAAACGCAGAATGATGGCCTTTTCCTGCGGTCCAACCTGGAAGAAACCGGAGCCGAAGAAAACCACCACCAATGCCACCATCACAAATTTGACGATGGCAAAGCTGCTGCGCAGCGCCTCGGCCAGCGCCTGCGAACCGGCGTCGTCCGGCGTCAGGGGCGCGGACGCGGCGGGCGCCGGTTCAGAATGAGGATGGGAATGATCGCTCATGGCAAAGGATTCGGAATTTATCTGGCCGGAGTATTGGTCAGAACGCCCTGGAACAAATCAAATGGCGGCGTGCGCTGGTCGAAAATCAAAGTCGCCTTTTGGTTGAGCGCCTGCTCCAGCGCATTGATGCGCAACAGGAAGACCGCCAGTTCGGGATTTTCCTGGAACGTGGGCAGGGTTTTGGCGGCTTCGGCCACCCCCTCGCCTTCAATCCGCGTGGCCTGGGCCTTCGCCTCCGACAGGGTCTCGTTGGCCTGGCGATAGGCATTGGCCCTGATTTTGATGGCCTCGGCCAGGCCTTCATTTTGCGCCCGGCTGATGAGGATGTTGCGTTCCGACTGCATGCGGGTGAACACCGCCTCGGTAACGCTTTCCGGCAGGCCGAGTTTCTTGATGCCGAGGAATTCGACGTGAATGCCGTAGCGATTGGTCTGCAATTCGCTCTGCACCATTTCTTCGATTTCCGACTGAATCTGGTCGAATTTCAGTTGCTGCGGCTCCGCATTGACGAAGTCGGCCAGGGGATGCCGGCCCACGACGGCGCTCTTGGCGCTGGTCAACATGCTTTCGAGCTGGCTCTGGGCGGCAGCCACCGAGCCGTCCCGGAAACTGTTGAGAAATTCCGACGGGTCCGAAATGCGCCAGCCGACATAGACGCTGGTCAATAAATTGATGTTATCCGCGGTGAGATTCTCGCTGAATTTGTCCTCAAAATTCTGGATGCGTTCGTCGAATTTATAGATTTGTTGCACCGGCCAGGGCCAGCGCCAGTGCAGCCCCGGTTCGCGCGGCGTACCGGCAATCCGGCCGAACGTCGTGACCACGGCCACTTCGGACTGGCGGACCTGGAAGGTGAACAGCAGCAGCGCAAAAATGACAATCAGCACCGCGCCGGTTATGAAGGTGATGAGATTCCGTTTCATGGCGAGTTGGTAGGTACGTTCAGGTTCAAAAGGTCTTCGCGGATCTTGTCCTCGAGGTCGAAGATGACCACGTCGTGGGTGTTGGTGACCAGCAAAATGTATTTGCGCGCGTTGGCCGTGGCGTCGGGAAACATTTGATAGTACGCGCGCTGACGGAAAACCGACGGCGCGGCCGCGTAGGCGGCAATCTGGTTGGTGAACAAGTCCGCCCGCGCGAACGCCGACAGTTCGGTTTCCAGTTCCAAGGCCTGGGCCTGGTTGGTGTCGGCAAACGCCTGGGCGTTCGCCAGCGCATTGGTGCGGATGGCGTCGGCCTGGGCAAAATTGTTGGTGGCAATGCGGTCCTGCTCCGCGCTGACGACTTTTTCGTAATCACCCGCCACCTTGACCGGCGGATGCAGGTCCTGCACGCCGGTGAAAAGGATTTTTACACCGAGCTCGTGCCGGTCCGCGGCGGCCTGGATCCGCTCGCGCAAAACGCGGGCCGCCTCCTCCCGGGATTCGGACAGGACCGCGTTCAAATCCGCGCCCACCAGGTAACGCACCACCTCCCGGGTGGCCAGGTCCTGAAGCAGATTCGTCGGAGCGGCGTTTTGATAGGCCCAGTCCCGCACGTTGGTGATCTGGAATTGCACCGGAATGCTGATGTCGATCAAGCCCACCGGCGCCACTTTCAGCCGGTCGCTGGCCGCGTCAGCCGGGGCGGCAATCGTGGCCGGTTCACGATTGCCCACGAGAAAATTGACTTCTTTGGTGTGGATCACACTCCACAAAATTGTCCGGGCCGCCTCGCTTTCCGCATTGGGTGTAAACCCGACGTTGAACGTTTGAACCTGGCTGGTGCGATAGCGATGAACCTTGTCCACCGGCCACGGCCACAGCCAGTGTGCTCCCGGGTTCAGAACGGGTCGGGCGGCGTCCAGCCGGCCAAAATGTTCCAACACCCCCTGCTCGCCGGGTTCGATGAACACCACGCACGTGGACAACAACAAGGCCGCCAGTTGTGCCAGAAACAACATCGGCAGGCTTTGGCGCAGCAATTGAAAAACCCACGTCTCGGAAACCTTGAAGCCGAATTGATAATCCAGCGCCTGCGCCGCCGTCGTGAACAAACTTTCCGGTTGCGCGAGCAAGCCGACGAACCGGCTGTCGTACAGGGGCCGGGCAATTTTGCCCTTCAACCGCGGCCGGTAAATTTCCAGCAACAGCGTGACCAGCATTTCCGCCGCCATCAGGCCCAGCAACACGCACAGGGCGCAGGCAACATAGAAGTCCACTCGCGGAAATTCCGCCCGGGCGGCGGCAGTGCCGAGGGCGGTCACAAAACAGAGGTAGGCCCCGGCCAGCAGAAAACTCGCGCCGGGCCGCAGCAGGCGGTGGTCTTCCAACCGCGCGATGGTCACGGAAAATCGCCCCAGCAGGAACAACAGCAGGGCGAAAATGCCGAACAGCGACAGCGAAGCCATGGCGCGGTCGGGTACGACGGCGGTGGTGGTTCTGGCGGCCCAGCGCCAGAGCAGCCACGCCGCGCCGGCTTCGAGCAAAAACAGCAGCACGCCAAAACCCGGGACAAAGAATCGTTCGAACTGCAGCCGGGCGCGCCGGGCCGGAAACGTCTCCGCGTCCCTTGCCTCAAACAGCGCCGTTTCACCCCGGCTGCGGGCCAGTTCCTCCAATTCCAGTTTTTCCAGCCGTTCGTTTTCCTCGAGCCGCATCTGGAACCAGCCGGCGAACGCCACGAGGACGCCGAGACCGAGAAACACCGAACAGGCCTGGCCCGCCAGCGAGTTGGCGTAGCTGGCCACGGCGAAGACGGCGATGAAAATCACCATCGCCGCAGCCAAGTTCACCAGACCATTTTTTTGAATGTTGCGTTCCATGCTTAACTTAATTCCCGTTCTTCAAACAGCGCCGTGCCGATAGCCAGCACCGCCCCCGCGTAGGCAATCACATAGGCAAAGGCTTTGCCGACGTAGCCCCAGTGGAATGTGCTCTTGCCCATGTCCAGCGCGTCTGCAAACCAGAAAAGCTGCCAGTTTGGAATGAGGGTGTAAAGTCCGGAAGCCCACCATTTGCCTGCTTCCGCCCGGGTGCCAAAGAAATAATCCGACATCAGCCCGATCAAAAAAATTGCCGAACAAACCGCCAGGGTCGGAATCATGTCCAGTCTCGTCGAACACGCCAGCGCTACCGCCGCCAGGACCCACAACGCAAATAAAATCAGAATACCCGCCGGGACCAGCCGCCAATCCACCTGCGCCTGGATATCCACACTCGCCATCTGCGTGGTGAACCGGAAGACGATCAACGCAGCGAGCGTTGCGAAAACCACCAGCGCCAGTACGGCATCGCTCACAAACGGGCGTCGCAGGAAAAAATTGCCGGCGCCCGCGAGCGCGTAAGCCAGGACGACCCCGGCCGCGAAAATTCCAATGGCCGGCAAATCCGTCTTGCCATACACGTCAAACGCCATGCGACCGGCCAGCAGCACGCCGACAAAGTTGACATACGACAACACTGCCAACGCGGCCGCCAGCCCGGCATATTTGGCCAGAAAAAACTGGGCGCGCCCGACCGGCTTGGACAACACCGCCAGCACCGTGCCCGTCCGGATTTCCCGCGCCAGCGACGACGATGCGCTCAATACCGCCCCCAGCAGCCCCGACAACAACATCACCGCCAGCGTGCTGGTCTTGACCAGTTTCGGCTCGTCGCCAAACGCAAAGTAATACGGGACGGCCAGAAAAATCTCAAACAACACGGACACCGTCATCAGCAGCAGGAAGACCGGCTGCCGGATCAGCTCCATGAAGGCATTGATGGCGATGGTTAAAAATTGACGCACGGTAAATTTATCGTCGCACAGTTTATGTTGCCAGAGACCGATTGCAAATGGTTATTCCAACTGCAACATTTGGACGATTATTTAACAAATCCGTTTGACCGGAGGAAGTGTGCGTTTGAATGCACACCCGGCTGGTGGAGGCAAGGGACAGCATGGAACGGCACGAAAATTACGCCATCGCCCGCGCAATGCTGTGCCACCACGCGTCGTGCAGTTCGGTTACCGGCACGCTGAATTCGCCGGTGGCAGTTTTCACCGACAATGTGTCGCCGCCAACCCTGCCGATTTGCGCCGCCGGGACACCCATGAGTTTGGCGCGCTCGATCACTTTTACCGCGTCAAGCGGCGCGCAGGTGATGATTACCCGGCTTTGCGTTTCGCCGAACAGCAAGGCGTCCAGGCGTGAGGTAGGACAGGCATCCTGCCCGTCTCCATTTTTAGAATCAGCTTGAGACAGGCTGGAAGCCTGTCCTACGCCGGACAAATCCACCGTCGCTCCCATCAAGCGTGGCGTTTCGCGAGCAACGAGCTGGCTGATGCAGCTTTCGGCCAGGCAGACCGTCAGTCCGCCTTCGCTGCAATCGTGCGCGCTCTTCACCAGACCGCTTTGAATCAATCCCAGCAGCGTCGTGTGCAGGGTTTTGGCCGTTTCCAGGTCGCAGCGCGGCGGCGTGCCGTTTTTCCGGCCGTGTGCCACCTGCAAATAGGCGCTGCCACCGAGGCCCTGCAACGGATCTTTCATGTCCACCGGTTCGCCGAGCAAAATGATGGCGTCGCCTTCGTCCTTGAACCATTGCGTCGTCACGTGTTCCGGTTTTTCAATCAATCCCACCACCACCACGGTAGGCGTGGGATCAATCGGGCCGTTGGGGCTCTGGTTGTAGAGCGAGCAATTGCCGCCGGTGACGGGCGCGTTGAAAAACTTGCACGCGTCGGCCAGACCGCGCACGGATTCCTTGATCTGCCAGAACAGCTCCGGATTCATCGGACTGGGCATGTTGAGATTGTCCGTGGTGCCCAGCGGCACCGCGCCGGAACAGGCCAGATTGCGGCACGCCTCGGCCATCACAATTTTCGCGCCTTCGTAGGGATCGAGATACACGTAAGCACCGTTGCCGTCCGAAGTCAGGGCGATGAGCTTTTCGGGAACGGTAGGGACGCGCTGCTGCGCGTCCTGGCCGAGCGGCAGCTCGGCCCTACCAACGTCCGGCAGCGAATCCGCCTTGATGCGCAACACCGCGGCATCGCTGCCCGGACAAACCACGCTGCCGTCGCGCACCATGTGGTCGTATTGCCGGTAAACCCAGTTTTTCGACGCAATCGTCGGCCACGACAAAAGTTTCTTCAAATCGGCGGCGGGATTGGCAGTGTCGGCGATACCATCCAGTCGGAACGCGCGGACGGTTTTCAAATATTCCGGTTCCTTCGCCTCACGCTGATAGATTGGCGACTCATCGGCAATTTTCCTGGCCGGGATGTCCGCCACCACTTTGCCGTGATGTTTCACCACCATCCGGCCGGTGTCAGTGACGTGGCCGATTTCCGACCAGGGTAAATCCCACTTGTCGAAAATCCGTTTCACTTCCTCCTCGCGGCCTTTGTGGACGATGATGAGCATGCGCTCCTGCGATTCCGAGAGCATGATTTCGTAGCTGCTCATGTTCGGCGCGCGTTGCGGTACCTTGTCGAGTTCGATTTCGATGCCCGTGCCCGCGCGGGCGGCGGTTTCGCAGGTGGAACAGGTCAGGCCGGCGGCGCCCATGTCCTGGATGCCGGCGACCGCGCCGGTGGCGAGCAATTCGAGGCAGGCTTCGCACACGAGCTTTTCCATGAATGGATCACCCACCTGCACCGCGCCGCGCTGTTGTTCGGCGGATTCCTCGGTCAGATCCTGCGACGCAAACGCCGCGCCCGCCAGGCCGTCGCGACCGGTGGCCGGGCCGACGTAAAACACCGGATTGCCGATGCCTTTCGCCGCGCCGCGCGCGATTTGCTCATGCCGCAGCACACCGAGGCAGAAGGCGTTCACAAGCGGATTGCCTTCGTAACATTTGTCGAAATACACCTCACCGGCGATGGTCGGGATGCCGAAGCAATTGCCGTAATGCGCAATACCACTGACGACGCCCGCGAACAGACGGCGGTTGTTTTTCAAGGCGGCTCCCTCTTCTCCATTGGTAGGAGTCGAGGTGACAAGACTCGGATCAACAGCTTTTGGAGCAAGACTCCTTACGTCGTCTCCTACTTTGGAAATCGGTCCAAATCGTAGAGAATTAACCGAGCAAATTGGTCGGGCGCCCATCGTGAAAATATCGCGCACGATGCCGCCCACGCCCGTGGCCGCGCCCTGGAACGGCTCGACGGCGCTCGGATGATTGTGCGATTCCACCTTGAACGCGATGGCCAGACCGTCGCCGATGTCGATGATGCCGGCATTTTCCTCGCCCGCGCCGACGAGGATTTTTTTAGATTTGGTCGGGAAAGTTTTGAGCAACGGGCGGGTGTTTTTGTAGCTGCAATGCTCGCTCCACATCACCGAGAAGATGCCCAGCTCGGTGTAGCTCGGTTCGCGCCCGAGGATTTGTTTAACGTGGGCGTATTCGTCCGTTGTGAGGTTGTGTTTGGCAACCAGTTCAGGGGTAATGGCAGGTTCGGTCATCGGGAAATTATGCTGCTGTTGCCATGGTTTTATTCTCAAGTGCGGCAAAGATGCTTTCAAAAATCCATTTGCCGTCGTCGCTGCCCAGCGCGAGTTCGCTGGCGCGCTCGGGATGCGGCATGAGGCCGGCTACGTTGCGGCGCTCGTTGCACACGCCGGCAATATTCTGGAGCGAGCCGTTCGGGTTCGCCTTGTCGGTCAGGTTGCCGTCAGCATCGCAGTATTGCCACAGCACCTGGTTGTTGGCCTTGAGCTTCGCCAGCGTTTCCTCGTCGGCGTAGTAGCAGCCTTCGCCGTGCGCGATGGGAATGCGGAGAATTTTCCCCGCCGGAATTTTGTTCGTGAACGGCGAATCGGCCGTGGCGGCTTTCAGGAAAATATATTCACAGTGGAATTGCAGGTCGCGGTTGCGCACGAGCGCGCCGGGCAGCAGGCCGGCTTCGGTAAGCACCTGGAAGCCATTGCACACGCCCAGCACCAGCCCGCCGTTGTCGGCGAATTGTTTGACCGCCTGCATCACCGGGCTGAACCGCGCGATGGCGCCGCAGCGGAGATAATCGCCGTAACTGAATCCACCCGGCACGATGACGCAATCGGCGTCGCCGAGGGAATGTTCCTTGTGCCAGACGTAGCGGGCGGAATGGCCGAGCAGGCGCGCGGCGTGGATGGCGTCCTGGTCGCAATTGCTGGCGGGAAATTGGAGAACAGCGAAGTTCATTTTGTTAAACCGCCGAGACGCCAAGTTTGCCAAGACACCCAAAGACAGAATTTTCAGAATTAACAAAATTCAATTCTGATAATTCGGTCAATCCCATTTGAGCTTCTTTGCGCCTTTGCGCCTTTGCGTGAAAAGAGTTCATTCAATTTCCAGGCGGTAGTCCTCGATGATGGGGTTGCTCAAAAATTTGTGCGCGGCGGCGTTGAGGGCGCGTTGGGCGGCGGCCTTGTCGGCGTCCGGGGCCAGGTCAATCTCGATGTATTTGCCGACATGGACGCCGGTGATGCTTTTGTAGCCCATTTGTTCGAGGGCGCCCTGGACGGTTTTGCCTTGCGGGTCCACGACGGCCTTTTTCGGAGTAACGATAATTTTCGCTTTCATTCTCGCAAACAAGAAGTTTGCGAGAAATCAGCTTGCCGGGCGAGTAATTTCTGCACGGGGAAAGCAGGAGTCGAGGTAACGAGACTCTGATCAACGGATTTGAAGTGAGACTCCTCACGTCGTCTCGGACAATTTCAACGCACAGATAAGAAGCGTTGAATTTGGCCGCCAATTGCGCCATGGTGTGTCCCGTGAATAATTCGATTGCATTGGAGGATGCACCGGCCAATCACATGGGCAATGAACGCAAGGCCCCCGGCCCCTGTTCCATCGTCATCTTCGGCGCCAGCGGCGATTTGACAGCGCGCAAGCTCATCCCGGCGTTTTATCATCTCGCCAGGGAAAAACAGATGCCGGCGGCATTTCGCATCATCGGGTTTGCGCGGCGGGAAAAGACGGATGAATCGTGGCGGGCGGAATTGCGGGCGGCGCTCGACCAGTTTTCGCGCACCAAGCCGGTGGACGAAAAGGTCTGGAACCAGTTTTCCGTGAATTTATTTTATTGCATGGGCGATCTGACCGATGCGGCAGCCTACCAAAAGCTGGAGGAGCGGTTGACGTCATTCGGCAGCGGACCGTTGCGGGAAAATCTGCTGTTTTACCTGGCGGTATCGCCGAGCCAGTTCGGCGAAGTCGTCGAACAAATCCATCGCGCCGGACTGTTGAACAAGGAAGGTTCCGCCTGGCAACGGATCGTCGTCGAAAAACCGTTCGGGCACGACCTCTCCTCGGCGCACGCGTTGAACCGGGAACTGACCCGTTATGCGCACGAGCAGCAGGTTTGCCGCATTGACCATTATCTCGGCAAGGAAACGGTGCAGAACATTTTGATGTTCCGTTTTTCCAACTCCATTTTTGAGCGGCTCTGGGACCGCGACCTGATCGACCACGTGCAAATCACCGTCAGCGAAAAACTCGGCGTGGGCCAGCGCGGCGGTTATTACGAGGAAGCCGGCGCGTTGCGCGACATGGTGCAGAACCACATGCTACAGGTGCTGGCGCTCATGGCGATGGAACCGCCCGTCTCGCTGGAAGCCGAGGCCATCCGCGACGAAAAGGTGAAGCTGCTCAAATCCGTCCGCGTGCTGCGGCCTGAGGATGTGGCGAAGCATGTCGTGCGCGGTCAATATTTTGCCGGGGCGGTGGACGGCCAGCCGGTACCGGGTTACCGGCAGGAACCGAAAGTGAACCCCAATTCCAACGTGGAAACCTACGTCGCCTTGAAGCTGCTCATTGACAACTGGCGGTGGAGCGGCGTGCCGTTTTATTTACGCACCGGCAAAAACCTGCCGTTAAGCCTGAGCGAAGTTCGGGTGCAATTCCGCCCCACGCCCAACGTGCTGTTCGCCGCGCAATGCGGACAAAACCTCGCTCCCAACTCGCTTACGCTCCGGCTGCAACCGAAAGAGGGGATTTACTTCCGCTTCAACGGCAAGGTACCTGGCATGAGCCTCGGCGTGCGGCCGGTGCGAATGAATTTCAGTTACGACGCCGAGTTCGGCGCGTACACGCCCGAAGCTTATGAGCGGCTGCTGTTGGAAGCCATCGCCGGCGACGCGACGCTGTTCATCCGGCACGACGAAGTGGAGACGGCGTGGAAAATCGTGGATGCAATTCGTGCCGGCTGGGACGGCAAGCCGCTGACGAACCGGGAATTTTACGCCGCCGGCACGTGGGGCCCGGTTGCCGCCGAGGATTTGCTCGCCCAGGATGGCAACGCCTGGCACGAGCCGCAGATGATCAAGTGAATAAGGTCGAATTAATTCCCTTCGCCCGCGCCGACGAACTGGCACGAGCGGTCGCGAGCGCGTGGCTGGATGAAACCGCCGCCGCGAATCGCGCCGGCAAAAAACATTGTGTGGCGTTGTCCGGCGGACGCATCGCGCAGAAATTTTTCGCCGCGGCGGTGGCAGAAGCCAGGAAACGAAGAATTGGGGACGGCGACACGCCGTCCCTCCCAAGCAACGTACATTTTTTCTGGGCGGACGAGCGCTGTGTACCGCCAACCGATCCGGAAAGTAATTTTGCCATCGCCAAAAAATTCCTGTTTGTACCGTTGAACATTGCCGACGCTCAGATTCACCGGATTCGCGGCGAAGATTCGCCGGAAGCCGCAGCGAAGTCCGCTTCAGCAGAAATTTGCAAAATCGCGCCGATGGAGGAAGCCGGCCAGCCGGTTCTGGATATAATTTTTTTGGGTATGGGCGAGGATGGCCATGTGGCTTCACTTTTTCCCGGCGAACCGGATGTCTTAATTTCAGACAGGGTAATTTATCGCGCGGTGAAAAATTCACCCAAACCGCCGCCGAATCGCGTCACGCTTAGTTACGCCGTAATTGCCGCAGCAAAAGAGGTTTGGGTGTTGGTATCGGGCGCTGGCAAGGAAGCGGCAATGCGCGAATCGGTCTCAGCCACAGGCCACACGCCTCTGGCACAAGTGACTCAATTCAGGACACAAACGAAGATTTTCAGCGATGTTACAATTTGATTTTTACTCCGTGAAAAGCCGAAAAAAATTTGACAAATTTTTGAACCGTTTGCATACTTGTTGCGTCAATACAGATGTACTGAGTTTAAGGATTTCGCTGTTCGTTTAGGGTTGGCATAGAGGTTTTGCTCGTGGCGCGGCTCGAACAGCGACCCCAAGTTGGTCGCGCCACCCTTCTGAGCGCCTTGGTGAAGGCGTTTAAACCTCGTCACCGCGGGGGCCGGACGAAAGTCCGGCCTTTTTTTTGCACTTTTTTGTAATCATGGAATTCGCATTGATTGCCCGTCGAAAAACAAATAAGATTCTCAACACATGAAACACCAGCTCGATTTCGAAAAGCCGATCATCGAACTGCAGGAAAAGCTGGACGAACTCCGCAAACATCCGGAAACGCATTCACTGGACATCAGCTTCGAGGAAGAAATCCAACTCATCGAAAAGAAGCTGGAGGAAACCCGGCGGCAGATTTTTTCCAACCTGAACGCGTGGCAGCGCGTCCAACTGGCGCGGCATCCCAAACGTCCCTACACCCTGAATTATCTGGGAAAGACGTTCACCGATTTTCACGAACTGCACGGCGACCGGCTGTATGCCGAAGACCGTGCGATGGTGGGCGGCTTTGCGAAACTGGGCGAACACCGCGTCATGGTCATCGGCACGCAAAAGGGCCGGGACACGAAGGAAAACATCTTGCGCAATTTCGGCTGCGCCCACCCGGAAGGCTACCGCAAGGCGCTGCGCCTGATGCAGCTGGCGAACAAGTTCGGCCTGCCGATTATCACGCTCATTGACACCGCCGGCGCGTATCCGGGCATCGGCGCCGAGGAACGTCACATCGCCGAAGCTATCGCCGTCAATCTCCGCGAAATGATGCTGTTTGAAGTGCCCATCATTGCTGCGGTCATCGGCGAAGGCGGTTCAGGCGGCGCACTGGGCATCGGCGTGGCCGACCGCGTGTTGATTCTGGAGAATGCCTATTACTCGGTCATCAGCCCCGAAGGCTGCGCGGCCATTTTGTGGGAAGACCGTGCCGCTGCGCCCAAAGCCGCCGAGGCCCTTAAAATAACCGCCAAAGATTTGCTCGAACTCGGCCTCGTGGATGAAATCATCCCCGAACCGCTCGGCGGCGCGCATAATGACGAAGCCGCCGCCGCCGCCAATTTGAAGACCCATCTGCTCAAACACCTCGGCGAGCTCGAGACGATGTCAGTCCCCGAGCGGATGAAAAAACGCTACGAAAAATTCCGCAGGCACGGGCATTTCGTCGAGAAAACCGAATCCCCCGTAAATGGAGCGGTGCCCCAAGTCTCGCCCGCATAATTGCCAGTGCTCTATCCGCTCATCTTCCATCCGATTTTCAAGGACCGCATCTGGGGCGGACGCGAACTGGAACGGCTCTACCAGAAGCGACTGCCGGCGAACCAGCCGGTCGGCGAATCGTGGGAAATCAGCGACCGCCCCGGCGACGTCAGCGTCATTGCCAACGGCCCCCTGGCCGGAAAAAATTTGCGCTGGCTGATGGAAAATCACCGGGCCGACCTGCTTGGCGATGCGAAGCCGGCCACCGGCGACCGCTTCCCCTGGCTCTGTAAAATTCTGGATGCGCGCGAAAAACTGTCGTTGCAGGTCCATCCGCCGCCCCACAAAGCCGCGGAACTCGGCGGCGAACCCAAAACCGAACTGTGGTTCATTGCCGACGCCGCACCGGGCGCGGAATTGTTTGTGGGATTGAAACGCGGCGTTAAACGCGCGGAAGTTGAAAAAAAAATCAAGACCGGCGACGTCGCGGAATGTTTCCATCGCGTGCCGGTGCGCGCGGGTGACGCGATGTTCCTGCCCGGCGGCCGCATTCATGCCATCGGCGCGGGCATTGTCATCTTTGAAATCCAGCAGAACTCGGACACCACGTACCGGGTTTTTGACTGGAACCGCATGGGGCTGGACGGCAAGCCGCGCGAGTTGCACATCGCGCAATCGCTGGCCAGCATGGACTTCAACGACTTCGAGCCGACGCTGGTGCATGGCAAATTCAGTGGCAAAGGGCCGGTGCAAAAACGCAAGCTGGTGCGCGAGCCGTTGTTCAAGATTGAGGCCTGGCAGATGCAGGCCGGCGCGGGCAGCACCTTGAAACCGAGGACGTTGCAAATCATCGTGTCCACGAAAGGCCAGCTTGAAATCCCGGGCGATTCGCTTTCTGTAAAATTGTCCGCCGGACAATTTTGTCTGGTTCCGGCGTGTTTGGATTCAACGGAAGTGCGGGCAAAATCGGACGCGGTTTTGTTGCACGTCCAGGCAAATTAAAGGCGCCACGTCAACCAAACGCCGCAGCGTAGTATCCCTACCACAAAGTTCCTGCCGACGGTTTGTGTCCCTCGATTTTCTGTCGTCGAAGATATTCCTCCGCCATTTGCTTACGGATTTGGTGTTTCTGGATGGGATCCGCTTCTGCCAGTTGTTGGGCGTATTTCTTCTCAATGTCTTCTGATAATACGACTTTTTTGGCGCGCAAAAACCGGAGGGGGCCATCGGCCACAAATTTGGTTTTCATAAAGCGGGCTATTAATTCTGCGACAGGTCGTCGGGCGTCTGGGAGAGCAGTTTGTTTCGCCAGCCGCCCTTGCTGCGCAAAATTTTCTGCCAGAGTTGTTCCGGCGGAACGTCGAAGACCAGTTCGAGCGATGCCGGGAAAGTAAGCCAGGCCCGGCGTTTCATTTCCATTTCCAACTGGCCGGGCGACCACCCGGCGTAGCCAGCGAACATCTTGATTTTTTTCCCCGGTGAAAACGACTCGCCGAGTTCCAACAAATCGTCGAGCGAATGGCCGAGACTTAAATTCGGAAACACGTTCGCGTCGGGCAGGAAATCGTCCGCGTGCAAAAAACTCAGTGCGGTCGGCTGCACCGGTCCGCCGAGAAACAGCGGCGATTCCCGCAGGCGGTCGGGCAGGTTGGCCACGAGCACTTCCCCGACCTTGTTGCCGGCGGCGCGGTTGAGAACGAGGCCGAAGGCGCCCTCGGCGTTGTGCTCGCAAATCAACACTACGGTGTGGTGGAAAAAGGAACCGTTCAACACACCGCCATCCAGCAGCAATTTGCCTTTGAAATATTTTCCGGTTTCGGCCATAGCCAGTTTCCATTGTCAATGTGCCTCACAAACAAGCGTCTGGCAATGGGTGGAAATATCGGGCGCCGGCAGAGGCGAAACGTCATTGGGCCGGCAGGCGCAGTTCCTGTTCCTTGCCGGAATCAACGTTCTGGATGTGAACGGAGGTCTGCTGAATTCCCAAACAACGGATATTCACGTTGGTCCCGCCGATTTTTACCGGGCTCTGGTCATTGGCCAAAAAGGATTGGCCGTTGATGATGGCCACGGGCCGACCACCCCAAAGAATTCCGTCAAGCTTGAGGACGGCCGGGGCCAGCTTGTTGGTGCGGCTGTAAATGGCAGGGGAAGCGGCAGGACTGCTGGACATGGATTTTGTCGCGGGCATCTTGACGTCCCGGAGCTGATCCACGTGCCCCGATTCCAACTGCGCGGTCTCGCCATATTTCATCCAATCCAGAACCTGGTCGAAGCCGTAGCGTTTTTCCGCTTCGATGAACAGGTCAATCTGACCGCGGGTGTAATGGTTTTGCAGGATGAATTTTTTCTGCGCCTCTTCCCCCTGCGAATCCATCAGCATGTAGGCGACCAGTTCGCAAAAGCCTTCCTCGGCATCACGACCCAATCTCGCCCTTCGCTCCTTGGGCACATTCTCGCCCACCCAGGCATGGGAATACTCGTGGGCGCAGGTGGCCTTCAGTTCGGCCAGCGGTAATCCGGTCATCAGGCGCATTTTATAGCGGGTTTCGCCATTATCCGTTTCGGGACGAATGCAGCCCAGCAGGTTGGGACTCTCAAAATCGTTACCCAGCGGAGTGTACATCGCGTCCACATCAATGCGGTCAATGACGGTTACATCCACGTTGTCCGGAAACGACGTGAACCGGGAAAACAGCCGGTCCAGGTCGTCTTTGACCTGCGCGCAAACCCGCCGGGCATCGTCCACGTTTAACACGGCCGTTTTGGCGTCGCGGGCGCAAAGATAACGCCCATCCGGCAGTTGGATGCCATCCTTGACCGGCAGACCGCAGACGGCACAACTGGGCAGTTTTATGCAGTCGGCGCAGACCTCCTTTTTCTCTCCGGTAACCTTGTCGGTGACGAGATAAATCGTGCCCTGGATCGGCCGCCCGCAAATGGCGCAGATGTCCGCCCATGCCGCCGACGGCCGGATCAGGCCAACGCCGGCCAGCAACAAGGCCAGCAGAAGAAATTTGCCACGGTGTTGCATGGTTTGGTTTTTGCCAAAAAAAATCCGTGCAGCAACCCAAGCACCGGCTTGGTTGCCCCACGGATACCAAAATCAGCACCTTTTACGCCAGAATCAGGCCAGGGATTTGACCTTTTTGGCGATGGCGGCGGCGTCAATCCCGAAGTGCGCCAGCAATTCACTCGCCTTGCCGGAACGCGGCAGCGCATTTACGGCCAGCTTGTGGACTTTGATGCCTTCCCCGCTGAGTTCGCCGGCCACGGCATCGCCCAAACCGCCTTCGAGGTAATGCTCTTCCACCGTGATGACGGTGTTGCCCGTCTTTTGCGCGGCGGCTTTGATCACATCCTTGCCCAGCGGCTTGATGCTGTAGGCGTCAATGACCGTAATGCTGATGCCTTCGGCCTTCAGCGCGTCGGCGGCCTTGAGCGCCTCGTGCAGGGTCACGCCGGCGGCGACCACGGTGGCCTTGTCGCCCGCGTTCTGGCGCAACACTTTTGCGCCGCCGACAGGGAATTGTTCGTCGTTGTTGTAAATCACCGGTGTTTTCGGCCGCGAGGTGCGCAGGAAATAAATGCCTTTGCCCAATGCCATCTGTTCGAGCAACTTTTCCGTGCTCACCGCGTCGCTCGGATACAGCACCACGCTGCCGGCAATCGCGCGCATCATGGCGATGTCTTCCAGCGCCATCTGCGACGGGCCGTCTTCGCCGATGCTCACGCCGACATGCGAACCGACGAGCTTGAGGTTGGCCTGGGAAATGCCCGCCACCCGGATCTGGTCAAACGCGCGGGTGAAAAACGTGGCGAACGTGGACGCAAACGGCACCTTGCCGCGCGTGCCGAAACCGGTGGCCACGCCGACCATATTCTGCTCGGCAATGAAACATTCCGTAGAACGATCTGGGAATTTTTTGAAGAACTTGTCCGCGAACGTGGAGTTCTTGGTATCGCCGTCCATCGCTACAATGCGCTGGTCCACCTCGCCGATGCGCGCGAGCGCGGTACCGTAGGCTTCGCGGGTGGCGACCGAGTCACCCAGTTTGTAATTGATAGGCGGGTAACCCGCCGGAGCGGCATTGTTGGGCGCCGGCAGCTGTGCCGGAGCGGGAATCGGAACGCCGATGCCGGATTTTGCGGTGGGCTGGAGTTCAGCGATGGCTTTGGCGGCTTCTTCCTTGTTCAGGGGTTTGCCGTGCCAGCCTTCCTTGTCCTGCAAAAACGAAACGCCCGCGCCTTTGTAGGTCTTGGCGATGATGCAGAGCGGCTGGTCGTTCAAGCCGACGCCGCCGAGCACTTCCAGAATTTCCTCGATGTCGTGGCCGTCAATGTCTTCGACGCGCCAGCCGAACGCTTCAAAACGTTTCCGATAAACGCCGATGTCGTGGCCGAACGCCGTCGCCTGGCTCTGGCCCAGGCGGTTGTCGTCCACGATGGCGATCAAATTGTTGAGCTTGTAAACGCCCGCGAGCGACGCCGCCTCCCAGACCGCGCCCTCGGCAATTTCGCCGTCGCCGAGCAGGACGTAGGTGTTGTAATCGAGCTTATCCAGCCGCGCGGCCAGCGCCATGCCCACGCCGACGCCCAGACCCTGGCCCAGCGAACCGGTCGCCACGTCCACGAAGGGCAGCCGCGGTGTCGGATGGCCCTCAAGGTCGGAACCAAACTGGCGGAGCTTCAATAATTCGCTTGCCGGGAACAAACCGGTTTCCGCCCACGCGGCATAAAGCAGCGGCGCGGCGTGGCCCTTGGAAAGAATGAAGCGATCGTTGTTGTAATAGTGTGGGTTCTTCGGGTCGTAACGCATGTGACCGAAAAACAGCGTGGCCATCACATCCGCCGCCGAGCAGCACGAAGTGGGATGCCCGCTGCCCGCCGCGGTCGTTGAGGTAATCGAATGAATCCGCAACTGGTTAGCGATGCCCTTCAGTAATTCAATGTCCGTGTCAATCATGGAACGGGAAGTTTAAGTGAACGGGGGAAAAAGCCAAGAATGAAAATCGAAAAAAACGGCCTACTGCGTCGTCAGGACGTGGCCGGGAATGGAACAGGTTGGCAGCACTCCGACCGCGTTGATCGTGTAGGTGCCGCCGGAAGGACAGACCGGAAAGACCTGGTTGGGCAAATACGGCAGCAAGTCCTGGACAGTTGGAACGGCATCTACCGTTGCGTTATTCTCCAACGCCCATTGCTGTTTAGCCGCATCGATTTGCCGGAGATTGTTGATGCACGCGTTGAGTTGAGCAACGGCCGACGACGATTGGTCCGCCGGTGATTCAGGCGTCGCATTGGCCGGCTGGCCCTCACCCTGCATTTGCTGCAATTGTTCCTGCTGCTGTTGTTCGGCATCCCGCGAGGTCTGCAATTCCTGCGATAGTTGTTGGTTCGCCCCATGCAACCGTTTGTATTCATTCAGCAGTTGGGAATATTTCTGGTTCAAACCCTGGTTCTCAGCCCGAAGCCGAGCGTTCTCCCGGCTCAATACAGCAACGCTTGAATTCTGAAGTTTGTCGAGGTCCGATTGCAGTTGGACGAGCTTTTGTTGCGACTCATGCCACTTAACGATTGCCGCATCCTTCTGGCTCTTGGCGATAAAGAGAAAAATCTCGGTAGCCAAAAGTGCCGCCACGCACAACCACAGAACCAAATCTTTCAGTTTCATTGGTCAACTTCTTTTCGCCGTTCTGAACGCGGACGTCAAATACGAAATCGAGCTAAATCCAGTTCCGTCGTCCGGACAGGCTGGCTTGCCGGGTCGCAGCTCGCCGGCTGCTTGTAAGCCATACGCCCGCCTTCGTTTCACTTCGGCGCGGCAACCTCGAAAACTTTCGAGGCTGGTATGGCAGTATTGTATAGGCGGCCTGAACGCTGCGTGACGTGACGGCGGAAGACTCCCACCACTGCCATAAATCGTGAGGCTGGGTCCTGCAAACAGTTTATTCGTGGCCGCCGTGCTGGCGTAACAATTCCGCCACATCCTTCTTCCCACCCCCCACCGCGTAGAACAAAGGCGTGTGGCCACTGCCATCCTTGGCGTTGACATCGGCCTTGTTGGCCAGCAGCAATGTCACTACATCCTTGTGACTCCTAAACGCCGCCTCGTGCAAGGGCGTCATACCGTGGGCATTGGCGTTGACATCGGCTTTGTTGGCTAATAGCAATTTGACATGACTTCACTTTTTCGGGCCACTTGATGTGTTAGTCTGGGCCAACAGAAAGGACCAGACAATGAAAGGCAAACGGTATACGACGGAAGACAAGATCCGCATCCTACGGGAAGTGGACGGTGGCAAGAGCGTGGGTGAGGTCTGCCGGGAAAAGAACATCGCCGAGCAGACGTTTTACCGGTGGAAGCGGACCTTTGGCATGATGGATGTTTCCGAGGCCCGGCAGCTCAAGGAGCTCCAGAAGGAAAACACCGAGTTAAAGAAGATGCTGGCCGAATCGCTGTTGAAGAACCGGGTCTTGGAGGCCGTATGCGAAAAAAAGTTGTGAGCCCGGCGCATCGCCGGGCGGCAGCACAACAAGTGGTGGCGGCAGGCCTGTGTTCCCAACGGGTTGCCTGTCGGCTCCTGCGCCTGGCGCGGTCCACTTACGGTTATCAAGGGCGAGCCCCCACGACGGCCGAGCAACAGTTAAGGAGACGGCTGCAGGAACTGTCGCAGGAGCATCCGCGCTACGGGTATCGGCGGATTGCAGCGTTGTTGCGCCAGGAAGGCTGGCGCGTTGGCAAACGGCATATCCAACGCTTGCGACGCGCGGAAGGATTGCGCGTCCCACCCACCAAGCGAAAGGTAATTCGGCGCGGGCTATCCACGGGTTTGCCGACTAGGGCCACGCATCGGAACCACGTATGGACCTGGGACTTCATTGCCGACGCCACAGTACGTGGCGGGGCCTTGCGGATCCTAACGATCTTGGACGAACACACGCGGGAGTGTCATGTACTGCGGGTGGACCGTGCCTTGCGTGCTCAAGACGTGCTGGTCTGGTTGCAGAAGGCCATCGAACAACAAGGCGCGCCGGAATATCTGCGTTCGGACAACGGATCGGAGTTTATCGCCAAAATCGTGCAACAGTGGCTGGCAGAGAATCACATCAAAACAATCTACATCGAGCCAGGTAGTCCGTGGCAGAATGGCTTTGTGGAAAGTTTTCACGGTCGCTTTCGGGACGAGTGCTTGAATCGGGAGCAACTGTGGACGCTGACGGAAGCGCGGGTAGTGATCGGAAACTACCGCTGCGAATATAATCAACAAAGGCCGCACAGCCGGTTGGGTTATCTGAGCCCAGCCCGGTTCGCGGCGCAACTCAGTCCATCCCCGGCGCCGGTCGGGCTACGCCCTCCCTCTGCCGGGGATGGACAAAACCAGAACCAAAAACTAACATGAACCCAGTTCCCGGACTAACTCATGGGTGGTACAGAAAAGTGAACCCGGTCATACCTGCGTCTGAATAATTAATTCATTTTTGCGTAATAGGGCAAAAATGGACTCAGCTTCTGCCAAGGTTAGTCCGGGTGCATTAGGGTCTATATTATTTGCTTTGGTTAATACGCGTGACGTTAACCATGTGTCCTTCCCCATTTCCTTGAATAGAAACTCAAGGGCTGCCTTTTGTTTCTCTTTGGTCATATTGTGATTGCTAACCTCTACGGTAAAAATTAATTGTCATCCATTTCTTTCGGTGGCAATTGCTGCTCCCTCAAATAAACAACCGAATCAGAAATACCGTGATGACATTCCCGCAAACTCCGCCCGAAGACAATTACAAATTGGGTAGCGAATTGCAGCCCATCACGGAGACCGTCGCTGTTGCCGAAATCCCTGTCCGTGGATAATCTGAATTGATGAGCCGCACCCCATACATTTCAAAAACGAAATTCCTTCAAGGGCTGCAATGTCCCAAGCTGATTTGGAGTGCATACAACGCCAAACACCTGTTCCCTGACGTTGACGACGCCCTTCAAGCCGTGTTTGACCAAGGGCACGAAGTCGGTTCATTCGCCAAGAAATTGTTCCCCGATGGTGTTGAAGTGGAAGTTAACCACACCGATTTTGAGGGTGCCATCCGGTTGACCCAAAAACATCTTTCGTCACGGCGTTCAATTTTTGAGGCCACATTTTCTGCAAACGGCGGATATGCTCGTGCCGATATTCTGAATCCGGTTGGCAAAAACGAATGGGATTTAATTGAAGTCAAATCCACCACGTCACTGAAGGATATTCACATTCCTGACTTAGCTTTTCAGACGTGGGTATTCACTGAAGCTGGAATAAACATTCGGCGGTGTTTCCTGTGCCACATCAACAACGAGTTTGTCCGGCACGGTGAAATTGACCCGAAGGACTTTTTTTGCTTGAAAGATGTAACTGCCGAAGTCGCTGAGTGGTCACGCGACATTGAAGAGCGGGTCAGCCAAATGGGGAAAACGATTCGTGCGGCCAAATGTCCTGACACCCAAATCGGCAAACAATGCGACAACCCCTACACCTGTCCACTCCATGAATATTGCTGGTCATTTTTGCCACCCCAAAATGTTCTGGAACTTTATTTTGACACAAAGGGCCGTGGCTGGGATTTGCTGAAACGCGGCGTATTGCGTATCGCTGACATTCCTGAAAATTATTCACTGTCGGAAAAACAGGAGATTCAACGTGCGGTGGCGATTTCCGGCAAACCGCATATCAAACAAAAGCCGATTCAGACTTTCTTGAACAATTTGGAATACCCGCTGCATTTCTTGGATTTTGAAACTTTCAGTCCGGCGATTCCGTTGTTTGATGGCACACGGCCATACGAACAAATCCCGTTCCAATTTTCGCTGCACATCGTTCACAAGGCCGGAGCCAAGCCGGAACATCGCAAATTTCTTGCTGAGGGCCGGAACGACCCGCGTTCGGAATTCATGCGTCAATTGAAGTCGGCGGTTGAACCAGACGGCTCCATTGTGGTTTTCAACGCACCGTTTGAGAAAAGCCGGATGAAGGAATGCGCGGAAGTTTTGCCTCAATACAAATCATGGGTGGCTGCGGTGAACAGTCGGATTGTGGATTTGCTGATTCCGTTTCGCGGATTCAATTTTTATCATCCTGACCAGTGCGGCAGTGCTTCAATGAAACAGGTGTTGCCAGCATTGACCGACAAGGATTACTCGAAGTTGGAAATTCAGGAGGGTGAAGCGGCCAGCCGTGAATTTCTTCGCGTCACCTTCACCGATGTCGGTGAATCGGAACGGAAGCAGGTGCGACGTGCCCTTGAAAAGTATTGTGGTTTGGACACACAGGGCATGGTTTGGATTTTGGATGCGTTGAGGACCAGATAGCCGGTTACAATTGTAATGGCGAATTGTTGTTGTCCATGCTCAGTCATGGGCCTACCGTTCAGTCATGACACAAGTACAAAAAGACCCTAATCAGCGAATGGATACAAAAGAGCAATAAGGGGCACTATATGGTACCAGAAGCAATCCTTGTTACAGTGCTGACTAAATTGGCAACGTCGGCTTCAGCATCTGCGCTAAAGGCGCTTCATGGTAGCCTAGCAAGAACTCCGGCCTTTAATTCCGCAATTTTAAACACACAAAAAGAATTCCAAGGTATTGAAGTCGAACCATCATTGCGCAAATGGTGTGAGAGTCAGGAGTTTGATGCCCTAATAATATCATTCAAAGATGGTATACGGCCTGTTGCGGATGCCGAGGTGGTAGGTTCCTATGTTAAAAACGGCGGGTTTTTTAGTGGTGAAAATACTGAAGGGGACGCGGGAAAAATCTTAACGGCATTTTGTAAACATTTAGAGCTGGCAATCTATTCTTCATCTGAAGGCACAGCCGCTTTGGCTAGGAGGACAGAGGTCTTACACCAAGAAACTCGAAATGAGTTTAAGCAGGAATTGGCGCCTGTTCGCAATCAGTTGGTAGAGGTTAGCTCAGATTTAAATGCGTTGAAGGTATCTTTGACTGATAAAAGCATCACTCCACATGAGGCTGAGGAAAGAGTTCTACATGCACGAATTGATGAGGCCCACAAACTGATAAAAAAAGGGAAATGTGCTTCCGCTTTAAGTCTATTAACTCAACTTCGCGCTGACATAGCCAGTAAAAATGTATCCAAATCTGTCCTCTATCGCCTTTCAACAAATATCGGCTACTGCCACCATATTCTGGAAGATGTTCCAAAGGCCAAAGACGAATTTAATTTAGCCTACAAATTAGAACCGGCTAATCCGCAAGCCGTATCAAATTATGCAGCGGTGATTCTGCAACTTGGACAGGCAGAAGAAGCCCTGTCACTAATAAAACAATCTGGGAAAATCGAAAAGACAGAATCTGCGTTGGCGGCTAATTATATATCTATCCTGTTGACTTTAGGGAAGCAATCTGATTTTGAGAAATTTGTGTCGGAGCAACCTTGGGTGATGGATGACGCAGATTGTTGCTTCGCAATTGGAAACAGAATGTTCGAGGATGGGAAGTTCGATGAAGCGGAGAAGTACTTAAGAAAATCAAACAAACTGTCTCATAACAAAGAGCCACGAGCCCTTACCCTATTGGCTCATTGCTTAATTAGGCCCACCCAACAATCGCTGCAAGACCAACCAATCTTGAGCAGCCAATTTACAAACGACTTCAAACTTAAGTTAAATGAAGCAAATAGTCTGCTTAACCATGCTGTGGACATTTTGGCCGATACCGATGATATTTTGGTGCTTGCTAATGCGTTAATACTCAGAGCGGACACAAGACGCATGTTGGGGGACGATTCTGGAGCCGTTGATGATTGCGACCTAGTGCTTGCCAAAAAGCCAAATGATGAAACAGCAAATCAGTTGAAAGGTATTTGCTGTTTGCACAACCGAAAGCCGGAAGAAGCGATAAAATGTTTTGAGAATATTATCAATGGAACGCTAATTGAGAAAATAATTGCTCCATTTGCAGCCGCATATTTCCTAGCGGGAAAGCATAACAAAGTTGTCGAATTAGTTGCCCCGCGCTTAACAAATGGATTTCTCAATAAACAGCACATAATTGCCTCCGATTTCTTAATTTCTGCTTATCTTGAAACCGCAAACGATGCAAAAGCTGAGTCAGTTGTATCAATGTTGAAGGAGAAGTGGCCGAATAATGCTGACGCTTTGACCGTTCTAGCGCACTACTACCAGAAATTGGGGAAATCTACGGAATCGGAGAGTGCATTTTTGGAGGCATTAAGCTATGCTACGGATTCAGAGCGTCCTGTCATTGAGTTAGATTTGGCGGAATTCTACTTCGCACAAAATAACTTTTCAAAGGCTGCAAATCTTTACCATGCGTTTCTAGGAAGTACGTCAGAAAATAGTGGCTTCAACCAAAGGTATTTGGCGTGCTTGTATAATTCTGGAAGCTATAAAGAGGCACTGGAGCTGGCGAAGCAAATCCGAAACGGGGGCGAGCCGCTGAAATTTGTTAGCCAAATCGAAGCTAATATTTTAATCGAATTTGGTGATTTAACATCCGCCATCACCTTACTTGAAGGGCTGGCCGCCAAATTTCCAGATGTCCCAAATTACAGAATAGAGGCCGCCCAATGCGCCTATCGGCGTGTTAAACATGATGATGCACGAAGGATAATCAAGTCCATCAAATATGAAGACATCAGAAACAAAGGCGACCTTCTGATGAGAGTTGCACACCTTCGTGTTGTGTTGGGCATGGATGATGTTTTGCGTTATGCTTATCAAGCAAGAAGGGCCGCACCAGCCTCACCAGAAATCCACGCAGCATACATCATGGTTATTGTTAACCGAGAGGGAATAGATTTGCCTCCCCAGAACTGCGAGTCATGTGAAATAGACACTAGCATTATCCTGAAGACACCGGACGGGAATATCACTTATACAATCTTAGAGGAGCCTGATGTGCATACAGAAAGGTGGGAACTTTCCGTTAAAGATGCAAGGACAATGGGGTTAATTGGCAAAAAGCGAGGAGACGTTTTCCCGCTACGAAAAAATGTTTGGCAAGAATACACGGTTGAAGTATTAGAGATAAAAAATAAGTATGCTTGGGCATTTCAAGAAACTCTCAATCGGTTTTCCACGAGTTTTCCAACAAGCAATCTGATTCAGCCTTTGAGAGGAGAGTATGAACAGTTTAGAGATGGCTTTCTTAAACAACTTGATAGCGACCACATTCATACTCAGAAAGTTATTGCGGTATACAATAAGGGGCAAATTACGCTGGAATTTTTCGCCGAACTCTGCGGGAAGTCACTAATTAACACATGGGGTATTCTTGTAGGGGGGAATTATACAAAGTTCATTTCACACACCGGCACTGTGGAAGACCAGAACCGTGATATTCAGGAAGCAACAAAAGCAAATAGCGCAGTCCTTGAAATCACGAGTGTTTTAACGCTTTCCGCCCTTGGACTTCTTGAGAAACTACCGTCCAGATTCAAGAAATTATTCTGTACGCAAGCTGTGTTGGATGAATTGAACGAATATATAATTGAGAATGCCAGCGGCAAAGGGGGATTATCAATCGGTAAAATTGGCGAAAATTATGTTAAAGAAGAACTGTCACCAGAAAATGTCCGAAAACGAAAAGTATACTTTGATAACATCCGAGACTTTTTAGTACAGGAAACCACTATAACTCCAATCATGCTTGAAACAGACGAGAAAGAGTTTAAGTGGAGTGAAATGAAAAAAGTCTTGGGACCGATTTCTACTGCTTCGGTTCTAGCAGCAAAAGAGCATAGTTCGCTCCTGCTTTCGGAGGATATGATGTTGCGGGCATTAGCGCATAACGAATGGCGGGTAGCAGGGGCATGGACGCAAACAATACTTTTTGAATTGCGGCAAAAGCGGATTATTACAGATGATGAATATTGTGATGCCGTTGTAAAATTGGTTGCTTTGAATTTCAAATTCGTATCAGTAAACGCAGAAGTTATAATCTGGCTTTATGGGAAAAAAGGATTTCAACAATCGCCTGTCATGAAGAAATTGTATGAATACTTTAGAGGGCCAGACTGCTCAATTGATTCAGCCATCGGCGTTCTCTCAGATGTAGTAAAAAAAGTGTGGCTGGAACCACTTTTGTACGAAAACAAATTGAAAATTCTTGATGACGTGCTTTCAGTTTTGATTGATGGACGGCCACTCAAGCAAACAATTGAATTATTTCTATTGGTTCTAAAAGAGCGGTTTTACTTGCTGCAAAATGCGTATGTCGCCATCGAAAAGTATGTGAACATTTGGAGACAGCAGCAAATGAATAGGTCGGGCCTTTAATTTAGCAAAATAACTATGAAAAAATTACCGAAGCACGAAGAGCCAGCCACTGCATTCGGAATACAAGAAGCAGCCGATGCTCTAAACGAACAAGGTTTTCTTTTTCAACAGGTTATTGGTGAGGAAATTCAAAACGGAAGAAAAGGACAACAGCAGCAATGGCAAATCTTAGCGAACGAATATCCTGTAACGGCGACTGACGGTTCGCAAACGCGAATTGATTTGCTATTGAACCATATTCGGATGAAAAACGTTTATATCTGCTTGGAATGCAAGCGGCCAAATCCGATATATAAAACGTGGTTGTTTTTTGGCCGGAATATGCCTCGATTATTCATAGAGGACGGCGGAATGGAAACAGGCCGGTCATACGACACAAGCAAGCCAATTGATTATAAACAAGGCATTTCATCACAATTTCAAGTAACTAGCATTCCCATTTTCAACTTCTACTTGGAAGCTACAAAAAGGAAGCCCGGTTCGGACAAATCATCAAATAACGAAACAATTGAAAAGGCGCTTCGACAACTGATAGCGGGCCACAGCGGCATGATGAATAAGCTGAGGTCTTACGAAAAAACCGATGGAATGTCTTTTTATCGTTCCATTCCCGTAATCGTGACGACTGCCAATTTGTTTGAAGCCGAATTCGACTGTAAAAACATTTCGCTGAATAATGGCATGATAGAATCGTCGTTGCTAAAACTTGTCCCCCAAAAATTCTGCGCAATTAATTATCATCCCGACGACAGCCTTTCAATCCCTCGCCAGCACTCGAATTACATAAGAAGCGATGTTCTGACAGACATGAATTTTTACCAGACTCGCACCGTGTTTATCGTTTATTCATCGGCAATAAACGATTTCCTTTTTTGGGCGGGAGAGCATCTTACCAAACACCCTTAAACCGCGAGTGAAATTTTTGCGACCCATGGCGTTTTTCCGTCACCCATAACGACAGCAAACCCTCTGCGGCGATACCACTCTGGCAAATCCGGATTGTTTTTGAAATCGTGGTGTTTGACTTCGCCTTCAATGCGTTTGGCGGACTTTGACCGTGCGTAGCTTGCCAGAAATTCAATCATCGCTGTGCCGATTCCTCGTTTCCGATAATTCCTAATCCGCCATTTTTCTGGTGGAAACGAGGCAATCCAAAAAATCAAATCCACGAAAAACCACGGCGGACGCATGGCCTTGTCTTCAATGTGAAGGTCCTTAATATGTAAAACTCCATTGCTTTCAAAGCGGCAGTTGGCGTAACCAATCAGCCTGCCATGATATTCAATGTTGAAGCGCAGGGAGACCAAGTCCTGCGAATGGTTTTCGCTGACGATGTATTCCCTGCCGTGTTTGTCGTGAATGATATTCACGTTTGAATCATCTGCGGTGAAGAGAGCTGTGCCAAGAATGATTCGTGAGTGTGTTTGAAGCCAGCATAGCAAATTTGCTTTGTCATTAATTTTGTGCTATAACGAATCTGATGATTCATCAAGTCACAACCAACGCCATCAATAGTGAGGCTTACATCAAGCTTCATTTGGTGCTTTTGCCGCTTGTTACTGCTGTCATTGCATTGCTCGCCGCTATCATTGGTTGGAAAACTGCAAAGCTGAATTTTTTGATAAAGGTGCGAGAAGCGGAGACGATTCTATCTACTGTTATAAAAAAAAATCTTGGTTGTGAATAACTTTGTATAAAAGTGCATAACTTCGCTTGTATTTTAAAAACATAAACAGCTCTTTGTAACTCTGTTTAAGGGTATTTAGCTTTGATTTTATTGGGACTTTCTTAGTTTTGATTGCTCGATTTGCTTGTGTTTATATTCACAAGCTGATGTTCCAGCGATTCTTTCAAACCGCTTTTGTATTCTAACACGCTGCCGCTGCCGCCGTAATCTAAAAAGCCAGCAGGTTCGTTCAGGAACGAGGTCGGTTCATTTAAGTATCGGAAACACCAAAACCGTTTGATGATGTTGACGGTTCAGGCGTTGACGGAATGGGTCAAATCCTTGCATCAGACGGTCTGGGGCGTGTTTTCCTCCCCAATTCAGTATAATCCCCCAAAACCCGTCAAACCCCAAGCCAGCCCGTCATTCCCCCATTTCCATCAGTTCCTCCGCCGTGTTCTGGTTTCTGTTCTGGTTTTGATGGTGATTGAACCCAAATTCCGACGACGTAACCAAGCCGATTGAAAAAGCGGATTACCCCAAGTTCATTCAAATTTTACACGGAAAGAAGGCTGGTACGCGAGGAGAGGGTCGAACTCTCAACCTTCGGCTCCGGAGGCCGACGCTCTATCCAATTGAGCTACTCGCGCAAACCAACTCCACCATACGCATCTGTATGGCTTTGCTCAATGCAAATTGCAGAAATTTCCATCCGGTTCCACGCACAAAAAAGGACGGCTTGAGGCCGTCCTGAAATCGCGCGATTACTTCGCAGATTATTGTTTTGGCAAAGCGGGGGGCGCATTCGTACTCGGCGCATTTGAACTCGGCGTGTTTGTATTGGCCGGAGGCGTGGTGGTGATATGGAGCCGACGCGGGCCCATGGGGGAAGTTTTTTCCCACGTCTCAAATTGTTCCGGCGTCAGGACGGCTTTCATCTGCTGGATCGTGTCTTCCACGACGGCCTTGCGTTTGGCGGCCTTGTCCTTCGGCGACAAGGTGGTGTCCCTGTTTATCTCGATCATTTTCTGTCTTCGCGAGTTCTCGATGGCCTGCACCTTTGGCTTTTGGTCGGCGGTTAATTTGAGTTGCGCCGCCATGCGTTCAAATCCGGTGTGCGGCTGACCCGCAGGCGGGGCGCCGGCGGGAGGAGTGGAAGGCGGATTGTTGGTGTCACCCGCGCGCAAGGCCGGACTCCCTGCCAGCAAACTACCCGCGGCCAATGCTGTAATTAATAAAGTTCTGTTTGCTTTCATAATTCGTTGCGTGATTTGGTTTGAATTTTACCGCGCCATGTTCACGCGGTGTGTTACCTGTCAGACGGATAGCGTAATGAAAGGTTACAATCCGCGCAATACCTTTGCCGCCGCGTGAATGGTCCGGTTGATGTCCGCCGGACGATGGGCGGTGGAAATGAAACCCGCCTCGAATTGCGAAGGCGCGAGGTAAATGCCCTCAGCCAGCATCCCATGGAAATATTTTTTGAATCGCTCCCGGTCGCTCTTTAACGCATCGGCAAGGTTCCAAACCGGGCCGCCGGTGAAATAGGCACAGAACATCGAACCGCAACGGTTGAAGGTGACAGGCACGTTTGCCGCCTGCGCGGCCTCTTTCAACCCGGCTTCGAGCTGCGCGCCCAGTGTTTCGAGCTTCGCGTAAACGTTTGTTTCGGAGGGCGGAGTTCCACGACGCCCTGACTTGATTTTGGATTTTTTTTCAGGGACTCGCAGAGCTCGCCCCTCCGACAGTAATTTAAGCGCCGCGATGCCCGCCGCCATCGCCAGCGGATTGCCGCTCAACGTGCCGGCCTGGTACACCGGCCCCAACGGGGCGAGTAAATCCATGATGTCCGCCCGCCCGCCCAGCGCGCCCACCGGCAGGCCGCCGCCGATGATTTTGCCCAGCGTGGTCAAATCCGGTTGGATGCCGAACCGCTCCTGGGCGCCCCCGGGCGCGAGCCGGAAACCGGTCATTACTTCGTCGAAAATCAGCAGCGCGCCGTTTGCTTGCGTGATTTTGCTTAAGAATTCCAAGTAGCCCGGCTTCGGCAGATATAATCCGGCGTTGCCCGGCACCGGCTCGACGATGATGCCGGCGATTTCGTTTTTGTTCGCGGCGAACGCGGCTTTGACGGCGTCGCGGTCATTGAACGGCAGCACGATGGTATGTTGCGTGAACGCCGCCGGGACACCGGCGCTGTCGGGATGACCAAACGTGAGCGCGCCGGAACCGGCCTTGACCAACAGCGAATCCGCATGGCCATGGTAACAGCCGTCGAATTTGATGATCTTGTCGCGCCGGGTGAACCCGCGCGCCAAGCGAATCGCCGACATGCACGCTTCCGTCCCCGAATTGCACATCCGCACCTTCTGGATGCCGGGCACCAGTTTGCAGATGAGTTTTGCCATCTCGACTTCAAACGGATTCGGAATGCCGAAGCTCGTGCCGTGGTCGGCGGCGGCTTTGACGGCGGAAATGATTTTCGGATGCGCGTGGCCAAGAATTGCCGGTCCCCAGGTGCAGACGTAATCAATCAACTCGTTGCCGTCCACGTCCCAAACATGCGCGCCCCTGGCCCGGCTGACAAAGAACGGCTGGCCGCCGACAGCGCGGAAGGCGCGCACGGGCGAATTGACGCCGCCGGGAATATATTTCAACGCCTCGGCGAAAAGTTTTTCAGATTTAGCGCGCACAAGATTATTCCCGGATGAACGATTCGGCCAGCGACCCTTTTTCGGTGCGGATGACGGTGCCGGGATTGATGTTATGCCGGGCGAACCAGCCGTCATTCACTTCCAACACATAGATGATGTTGCCGTTGGTGGCGACGACCGGTGTGTTGTCGTTCTTTTCCAGGTGATGAATCTCCTCGATGACACCGTCCGGACCGATGTAGGCGGCGGACAGCGACACCGGGCAATTCGTCATCCAAAACCCATCCGGCGCGCGGATGGGCTGCGAAAGGACAAACAGCATGGCGCTTTCATCGGTGACATTGGTGCGGAACATCATGCCGATCTCCTGCTCCCGCGGGGTGAGCGCCAGCTCGGCGTCCAGGGTTTCCACGCCTAGATAGATTTTCATCGTGGGCAGCTTCGGCTGGGCTTGTTTGGGCAGCCCTTCGTTGACCGGCGGCGCCACGTCGGCGGACTTCTGGCAGCCTGCCCAAAACGCCGCGACCAGCAGCAGGGTAATGAATCTTTCCGATTTCACGTTCTCAGCTTGCGGAATACGGCCGACTTTTTCAATCAAACGTTACAATCAGCTCAAGCCGGCCAGCATCAGGAAACTCCGATTGGCGCCCGCAAAACATGAGTTTTGATTTTGACGGTGGCGGTGGCGGGAGAATAGTCTATTCAGGAAATATGCGCTGGCTTCAACGGGTGTTCCCTCCACGGTCGTGGCCGTTTATCATCTTTGCGTTCATTCTGGCTGTCGTCCTGGCCGGCGGCGCTTTTTACCGGGGCATCCTCAAACGCCGGGACCTCGCACACCCGACCACCGCCATCCGCCGCACTTTTGTGGACAATACCAAATTGCCCGAAATGAAGCTGGAGCGCAGCGCGCTGGAATTTCAACTGGCCGCCCTGCCCGGGAAATTTCCCGTCCTGACGAACGCCGCGCTGAAACGCGACTGGCTGATGAGCGCCGGCCTGGCCCGGCTTGATCCCGATGTTGACGCCGCCTGGAACAGCTATTGGAAGCGCATTTCGCCGCCGGTGCTCCAGGCCGACCACCGCCTGAAATATTTTCTTGCCCTCCAATCCGCTTACGACACGGACGCAGACCGGCTCATTCGGGACTGGAGCGTTACCAACAAATCCGCCGCTTTACTCGATCTTCAAACCACCAAATTCGCTTCGCTGTTCACCAATCAGGTTTATCTCGACGATCGCGCCCGGTTTGAAGCGGCTGCGGCGAAAATCACCGACCCGCAGACTCTCGACTTGCGCGAAGCCTACCGGCGGACGTTGGTGCCGGTAATAACAGCGCTGAATCCAAAGCTCGTCGATTACGGACGGGCCGCGTTGGTCATGGAGTCCAAAGCAACGGAAATCAACCGGCAGTTGAACCTGCTGAATGAACAGCTTCGCGACCTGGGTGAACTTCCGGAACCGTCCACCGGAGAACAGGTGGGGAGACCAGTCCCGGTTTGCCCACCGGAACGTCCGAGCAGCCGGGAATATTTCAAGACCTACGTGCCGCAGCCAAGAGACTTCGCGATCATTGAAACCGCCATTTTCGTCGTCGGTTTTTTAATCACCCTGCCGCCGGAGCTTCGTTCCCGCCGCTGGCTAAAAATCGGGGCTTCGCTGGTGCTGGTTTATTTTGAGCTGCTGATCCTGCAGGTGCAGGTCAGCGTTTCTTTGGCCGAACGATATCACAGCATTTTTGCCTATCTGATTTACCTGTTGCCGGCAACCCTGCTGGCGGCCATTTGGACACATGACCTTTGTTCGATTGGCGCCAATCTGGCGATGTATTTGATTGATTCGCCCGGGACCGGACGACCGCCGGTTTCCCATCATCGGTCGCCACGGCTGGCGATCCGGCAGGGGGATTTAGCCGACGCCCTGCGGCTCGCCCGAGCCAGGCTGACCGCAGACAGCCACGTTCATTACGAAACTCTCGTGCTGAAAGCCAAACTTCACCAACAAATGAATCATAAATGGCGGGCGAAATGGGCCTTAAAAAAGGCCCGGCGCGACCTGCATCTGACCGACGACCAGCGGCGATATGTAAATCTTTTGCTTTCACTCCTCGACGACCCGTCGCACCACTGCTGGAAACTTTGAAGGGGATTCTCCTTCCGCTGGTGCCGATAAAAAAAAGGCCCGAAGCCTTTCGGTTCGGGCCTTTGAAACCGATCCGTTGTGATTACGGCAGAATGTGAGGATTGGTCGTGAGCGTGCTCAATGAGCACGTCGGCGTATTGCCCACACTGCCGAGGGCATAGGTGCCGCCCGCCGGACAGGCCGGAATGCTGGTGGACGAATTCAACTTGATATAGGGCGTCAAGTCATTGGGATAGCTGATGGCATCCCCGGTCTTTTTGCCCTGTTCCAATGCGAATTCATTCGCGGCGGCGTCAATCTGCCGCAGGTTGTTGATGCAGGCATTCATCTGCGAGGTCGCACGGGCCTTCACAAAGTTGGGAATGGCGATTGCCGCCAGGAGGCCGATGATGGCCACGACGATCATAATTTCCACCAGTGTGAAACCTACCTTGCGGAGGGTTTGGGTGCTTTTCATTTGTATTGTTCTTTCTCTCGTTGCGGCGTGAACGATGCAACAGGCGGGTTACAACGATTACATATTTGTTCACTGATTGCCTGCTGCAACCGCAATGTCTTAAAATTAAGCAATCCAGCGGCCAAGCCAACCGTATATCTGTACAACAAGGTCTATTTTTTGTGTAGGGCAAAACCCTATACGGTCAGGATCATTCTGCCTGCCGGTTTTCCTGCCAGCGGACGGCTTCGCGCAAAAGTTCGTTGGCGTTGGCCAATTTGAGCTTTTCCTTGATGCGGGCACAGTAAGCCTGGACGGTTTTGAAACCGACATTCAGGTGTTCGGCGATTTGACGGGTGTTGCGGCCGCGCCCCAGCAATTGAAACACTTCCAATTCCCGGTTGCTCAATTGCTCGATGGGTGAAGGAGCAGCTACCGTGGGTCCTTCAACAAATTTTTCAGCCATCCGGGCAGCGACTTGGTCACTGACAAAAAGCCGGCCTTCCCGCACGGTACGGATGCCCTGGATGACTTTTTTTGCCGCCTCACGCTTCATGATGTAGCCGCGGGCGCCGGCTCGCAGGGCGCGTTCGGCGTAAAGCAACTCGTCGTGCATGGACAGCACCAGCATGGCTACGCCGGGATGCATGGTCTTGAGGCTTTTAATCAGCTCAAGCCCGGACCCTTTCTCCAGCGAGATGTCAATAATGGCAACATCGGGCTGGACGGCACCAATGAGAGTTAATGCCTCCGGTTCGGTGGCCGCCTCGCCGCACACTTCGAGATCGGGTTGCTGGCGGATCAGATTCACCAGCCCTTCGCGCACCAGCGGATGGTCGTCCACCAGCACAATTTTAATTTTGCTCGTCATGGTTTTTGGGGGAAACGCCACCAGCCGGCAGGGTGCAGGTAACGCGCGTGCCGCCGGCCGGCAGACGCTCGATGTTGAACCTCGCGCCCATCATGTCGGCGCGATAGGTCATGATGCGCAATCCCATTCCTTTGCTGTTCCGCGCATCGTCCGGCAGGCCGATGCCATCGTCTGTGACGGTCAACACCATTTCTCCGGTGGCGGCAGCGGCAAGGCCGAGGTTGATGTGTTTGGCCTTGCCGTGCCGGACGGCGTTGGTGATGGCTTCCTGGGCAATCCGATACAAATGGATGCTGACATTCGCGTTCGCGTCCGGCGAGAGGGCGATCGACCCACCCTCAAATTTGCATGCCACGTTGAATCGTTCACTGGCGTTGGCCGCCAGTTCCTGAAGTCCTTCAATCAATTGCCCGGCTTGCATTTCCACCGGATGGAGTCCCCGCGCCAGTTTGCGGGTCAGCTCAATGGCTTCTTCGACCAGTTCCACCAGCCGGTCAGCCTCCCTGGTTTCCGGTAATGACCGGTCCGCCAGTTTTTGGCCGAGAGCCTGACCGGCCAGCGCCGTGCCGGTCAAATGCTGAGACAAGCTGTCGTGCAAATCGTGGCCGATGCGCTGTTGTTCCCGTTCACTGGTTTCCAACAGCTCCTTTTGCAAGCGTATTCGCTCCCGCATTTCCCGGGTTAAAGCCTCCGTCCGCTTGCGCACCCGTTCCTCCAGTTCCCGGTACAGACTTCGCAACCGGGCCAGCAATCCTACTACCACCAGGTAAGAAACAAACATGATGGCGGCATTCCAAACCGGAATAAAAATATTGGCGAACTGTTTCCCGGCAGCAATGTCGGCGGAAATCCAAGCGGCCACGCTCAATGCGGAAATCAAAATGCCAGTGGTGATATCTACGTACCACGCTGCCAAAAAGACAGCGAACAGGTAAAAGACGAAAAGAAAGAGTTCATAACCAGTCAGGTAATCCGCCCAGCCGACCACCGCCACAATGGCAATGCTGATCGCCGTCAAAGACGGGCTCGACCACTTTTCCAGTCTTTTCCCCCATGTAAACATGCCTGGCACCCGCCAATGATCGGATGAAACGGCGTTGATGCAAGACTGGAAAATCAAAAACGCAGGCGGCCTGCTGAATGCAATTCCTGAGTCGGCGCCTCGCACATATTCAGGGCTGAAGGCAACGGCCGGAAGAGCCGAACTTGCCTATGTCCCGCCGCCGGCCAGATCAACGGCCCCCCGGAGCATTTTTAATCGCCAGTGCGCGCGCAAGATTGCTGTGCGCTTCGGTAAAATCGGGTTTCAGCCGGATGGCTTCCTGAAACTGAACGATCGCTGCGTCAGTTTGGCCTTTTCCGCCCAGGGCGGTGCCGAGATTGTTGTGGGCTTCGGCATAATCCGGCTTCAAGCGGATGGTTTCCCGATATTGGTTGATGGCTTCGTCGATCCGGCCTTTCATGCTGAGGGCATTGCCGAGATTGTAATGGGCTTCGACGAAATCGGGTTTCAGCCGGATCGCTTGCTGATATTGGTTGACTGCTTCGGCAATCTGGCCTTGTCTGAGGAAGGCGGTACCCAGGTTGTTGTAGGCCTCGGCATAATCCGGTTTCAGGCGGATGACTTCCAGATATTGCCGGATAGCTGCGGCGGTTTGGCCTTGCCCGAAAAGAGCATTGCCCAGGTTGTTATAGGCCTCGGCATAATCCGGTTTCAAGCGGATGACTTCCAGATATTGGTTGATCGCTTCGTCGGTTTGACCCTTGGCGGTCAAATTGTTGGCGAGGTTGTAGTAGGCCAGGTAATTATTTTCGGTGACTGCCAGCGCATGCCGGAACAGGGATTCATTGTCCCGCCAATACCCCAGCTGTTGCCGCGTCATGCCCAGGCACAGGACGACCACCACCAAACCCGCC